>Ga0308157_10003377_pt1 | contig 23402 bp, 12 predicted proteins | sample PhyBR1_FD_201035 | JGI IMG/M metagenome (GOLD analysis project Ga0308157, IMG submission 201035) | Phyllosphere microbial communities from UC Gill Tract Community Farm, Albany, California, United States - DLSLB.R1 | ecosystem: Host-associated > Plants > Phyllosphere > Unclassified | place: USA...
GCGAAAGAAGAAGTTTTAACAACAACCGTGGAGGTGATTCTCGCGGAGGTTATGGAAACAACCGTGGTGGAGATAACCGTGGTGGTGGAGACAGAGGAAGATATTAATATTTTTTTCAATCATATATAAAAGGTGTCAATGCAAATTGACACCTTTTTTTTGTTATTGCTGTAATGTATTCTATGATGATTTTGCTTTAGAGTCCTTCTTGTTTTATTTTTCATGAAGGGTTTTAGAAGTGTATAAGAGATAAATTTTTCGCCCTTTTTTCGTTAAATAAAATTATTTCTAAAAGAAGCAGAAAACTACTTTGTGTTTTGTTCCAAAAAGTCAAGCCTGATTTATAAATGAAATGATCTATTCTTGCTCTGTTTTTCTTCAATAATGAGTGATGGTTTTTTCATGCACCTACTTTATTTATATGTTGTCTTAAAGGCGTTAACTTTTAAATATGTTTTGAGGGTAAATAAATAGCTAAAGTTGACTTTAAGTTAATCATCATTACTGGTTAATTTGTTAATTAATGTGGTTTCAGTAGAATGTTTTTATGTTTTTGATTATTACTCACTCTTGAAAGATTTGTCTTAGTTCATGTAGCTGCTTTCTTTTTGGTGTAAAAACATATTTTTAATCAATCATGTGATTTTTTTAAAAAAAATAGACAAAGAATATGTTATTTTTTAAGTTGTACAACTTGATATTATATATAAAAACAGGTTATGTCTTACATTTTTTTTAGTAATCGTTACGGTAGTTTGCCTTGTTAGTAAACTTTCTTTTGTTAAGATAATTAATGGTTAATATTTTTTTTGCCATTTAGGAATTATTCACAAAAAACTTAAAAACGTAGCAAATTCAAATGTTTTCATTATATAATTTATAAGTTAATTAATTAATAGAATATGAATAGATATTGCTTTTTTTTAAAAATATAAAAAAAAATTACAAGATTGCAGGATAGGACAGGACAGTGATAGGTAGTCGAATCTATATATTTGAACGTTAAGAAATAATTAAAAAAGTTAAAAAAAGTATAAATATTTATTAGCAATCAATTTATATAACATGAAGAAAAGATTACACTATTATTTACTTGTTTTGCCGCTTCTGTCCTTATTGTTCAGTTGTAGTGATGACGTGTATGATGAATATTATGGGCGTCCAGAGGGTCTCGAAGAACCTATTTATCAAGTATTGGAAGCAAAAGGGAATTTTAAAAATTTAACAACCTTAATTGAGAAAGCTGGTTATAAAGATATTCTTGGGAAATCAGGGTATTGGACTATGCTTGCACCCAATGATGATGCTTTTGCTAAATTCTTTCAAGAACAAGGTATTTCTGACGTGAGTAAAGTAGATGAAGTTACTGCAGGTAAAATTGTTAGATACGCACTTGTATATAATGCTTTTCGAACAGAAAGAATGTCAGACTATCAGTCAGCAATAGGTTGGGAAGTTGATAATGCTTTTAGAAGAAGAACTGCTTTTTATGATGGATTTTTAACTAAAACAATTAATGGGCAACCTAAAGTAATTGTTGGTTCTAATCGCAACAATACTAACGGTACTAATTATTATATTTCTGGAGATAATAATAATAAATATATTAGTTACTTCACACAGGAGTATTTTGCTGCCAAAAATTTAAGCTCTAGTGACTTTAATTATTTCTATCCAGGGGCTAAATATACAGGATTTAATATTTTGGATTCAGAAGTTACACAAGCAGATATTGTTGCTGAAAATGGTATTATCCATGAAACTAACAAAGTACAACTTCCACTGGTTAACCTAGATCAATATTTAGAAGCGAGTCCAAAATACAATGTGTTTCGTAAAATACTCGAAGATAATCTTGTTACTTATACTTTTAATCAAGGAGCTACAACTGCATATCATAATTTTTCTGGTAAATCTGACGATGTGTTTGTAAAAGTATATGATCAAGGTTTGTCTTTCTCACCTAACAATGAGAATTATTTAAAACAAGCAGATAATGATGGACAAAGTGAATTGTATTCGCTAATTGTTCCGGAAGATGGTCCTATGCAGGAGTTTATAAATACTGTTTTACTTAAAAACTTTACTTCTTTAGATAAATTGCCGAAATATGTCTTTCAAGATTTAATTAATGCTCACATGGTTCAAAATGCTATCTGGCCGTCAAAAGCAGCTACATATAATAATGCTTTGAACGAGGATTTAAGATTTAATTTTAATACTGACATTACTGAAGCTAAAATTTTGAGTAATGGATTCTTTTTCGGAAGTAAAATAGTTCAAAAATCGAATTTGTTTTACAGTGTATATACTTCTGCTTATTTAGATCCTAAATACACTTTAGCTACAAGATTGTATAATGATGGTTCTGGATTGAAAGAAATGATTAGTAATATCAAAACTAAATACACTTTATTTTTACCGTCAGATGCGGTACTGCGTGCTCTTGGTTATGATTATGATGTTAACCATTCTTATTGGACATATAAATCTCCTTCAACTGGTACAATTGTAACTGCTGGTAATGCTAGATCTCGCATACTTCGTATTTTGTACAATGGTATTGTGCTGACTCCAAATGGTCAACTCAATAATTTAACGGGATCTGGAATTATTCGTTCAGGAGATTTAGATATTCCAGGAGAATACATTAAATGGAATAACAATAAAGTGTATGCTGCTGGAAATGAAGTGATGGGGAATGCAGTTAATATAATTGGCTACGAAGATCAACAAAATGGTAGAACATATTATGTTGATAATTTACTTGAATTTACAGAAGAACCTCAAGGGTTAAAAATTAAGCGCTTATCAGAAACTCCAGGTTCTCAATATCTTTCTTTTTACAATTATTTAAAAAATTCAACTATATATGACGCAACTTCTGGTAAGATTCAAGGTGTTGATTTAGGATCATCTTACACTTTTGTAATACCGAATAATGCTGCTATGGCAAAAGCTGTTACAAATGGTAATCTTCCTTCATCGCCAACTACAATAATACAAGGAGAAAAAGATTTGATAGCAGATTTTATTCGTTATCACATTATAGCAAACAAAACAGCTTCAGATGATGGTTTGACAACAGGTCAGGTTGAAACTCTTAGAAAAGATAGTTTTGGAGAAAAAACGTACATAACCGTTCAAAGTACACCAGGAACATTATCGTTCAAAGATCTAAAATTGAATATAGCTAATTACATACCGGCTCAAAGTAACAATTTAGCAGATCGATCTTTAATTCATTTAGTAGATAATTACCTTTTATATTCAGAAAAATAAGATGAGACAACAAATTACAAGTATATTATACCGTTTAACATTTGCCATTATTGTTTTGGCAGCTTTTCCAGTTTTCTCACAACAGGGTAATAAAACATCTATAGTTCGTGGTCAAGTTTTAGACTCAAGTGATAAACTGCCAATCCCTGGTGCTACTGTTGTAGAACAGGATGCTGAAAATCGTACAGTTACAGGAGTAGTTTCAGATATTGATGGAAATTTTGCAATACATGTAAAAGATCCGAATAATAAACTATATATTTCTACAATTGGTTATACCTCGAAAAGAGTTCCTATTAATGGTAGAGAATCAATTAAAGTCATGTTGGTCTCCACTATAGAAACGCTTAATGTAGTTGTTATTACTACTGATAAAAAATCAGACAATGGTAGTGGATTAAAAATTGCGGACAGAGATAGAACTACAAGTGCTGTGACTATAAATGCTGCAGACTTGGCTTATACTCAAGCACCAAGTATTGATGAGGCTTTACAAGGGCGTATGCCAGGGGTAGATATTACTGCTGATAGTGGTGATCCAGGAGCAGGAATGCAAATTAGAATTAGAGGAACTTCATCTATTTCAGGATCTTCTGACCCTTTAATTGTAGTGGATGGTATGCCTTATGAAACAACAGTACCGCCGGATTTTAACTTTGGTACTGCTGATGAGCAAAGCTATTCTGCTTTATTAAATATTGCCCCTTCAGATATTGAAACAATTACTGTTTTAAAAGATGCTGCCGCAACGGCCGTATGGGGTTCGCGTGCTGCTAGTGGGGTATTATTAATTACAACTAAGCGTGGAAGCGTTAGTGCACCAAAAATCACATATAGTTTTAAAGGGAGTTATGCAAAATTACCTAACACAATTCCGATGTTAAGTGGTGATCAATATTCACAGTTAATTCCTGAAGAATATATGAACAGAAATGGAGTGCCGTTGAATACTTTAACGGTTAAAGAATTTCAATATGATCCTTTAGATGTTTACAATTTTAAAAATTATGGACAAAATACGGATTGGGTAGGAGCTATAACACAAACAGGTTTAACAGGTGAGCACAATCTTTCTTTGCAAGGAGGAGGTGAAAAAGCAAGATATTTTAGTTCTGTTGGTTACTATAATTCTAAAGGGGTAACTAAAGGTACTGGTTTAGAAAGATTGAACGGTAGGTTGAATTTAGATTATAACGTTTCTGATCGCATTCGTTTTAGAACAGATATTTCTTATACTCATACGGTTACAGATCGTAATTATGTGAATAGTTTTAGTAGTTCATCTGATGCTGATCGTTTGCGTGGTGTTGCTTATACCAAAATGCCGAACATGAGTATTTATGAGTATGATGAGATGGGAAATTTGACGCCAAACTATTTTACACCAGCTCAAAACGTTCAGGGTACTTATCCAGGTAGTTATAATCCAGTTGCTATGGCAGAATTTGCTACCAATCAGCAGACAGAAGACCGTATTGTGCCTCATTTTAACTTGCAAGTAGATATTATTCCTAAATTATTCATTTCGACTTTCGATTTGCAATTTGATTATAATAGTAGAAAAGCGCAATCATTTTTGCCACAAAACGCTACAGGACGTCCTTTTACAGAAACAGTTGTAAATAGAGCGTCAGATTCTGATATTGGAGAATCTAGTATTCTAACTAAAACAAATTTTATATACACTCCAAACATTGGAAAAAATCAGACTTTACAAACAGTTTTACAGTTACAGACTAAGGATTATAGTTATACCTCTCATCAGGCTATGACATCTAATACAGCTTCGTCTTTATTAACAGATCCGTCAGTTCCATCAAGAACTCAAAATTCAGAGTTGTATTTATCGACTAATAATAGTCAATCTAGAAGTGTTGGGGCATTATTAAGTGCACAGTATGGTTTATTGGATCGTTATATTCTTAATGTTGGTCTTCGTGGTGATGGAGATTCAAGATTTGGGCCTGAAAATAGATACGGTTTGTTTCCTTCAATATCAACACGTTGGAGAGTTTCAGGTGAGTCTTTTATGAAAAAGGCTACCTATATTGATGATTTGAGTTTAAGAGCGAGTTATGGAGAATCTGGAAGAGCTCCAGGTGGTGATTATCGTTATTTTAATATTTATAAAAATTATGCAACCGACTATTTAGGTAATGCAGGAGTCTTTCCTTCAAATATTGAATTGAGTAATTTACGCTGGGAAACATTAAAAGGAACAAACTTAGGTTTCAACTTGCAAATGTTTAAAAGACGCGTTACCTTAGATGTAGATTTTTATAAAAACACTACTGAAGATCTATATACTCCAAATCTTCAAATAAGTACAGTTTCAGGTTATTCTGCTCTAGATCAAAACGTAGGAACATTAGAAAATAAAGGATGGGAGCTAGGGCTTTATACTACTCCTTACAAATCTAATAAATGGAAAGTTGATTTCAATTTCAATATTTCAAGTAATCAAAATACGGTTAAAGAAATTTCGGAATATTATCCAAGTGAAAGTGGTAACACAGACAAGAATGGTGAATACAAACGATTTCTTCAGGTTAATAATCCATTTGGATCTTTTTATGGATATCGTTTCAAAGGTGTTTATACTGACCTAGAGGCAACCAAAGCTACGGATCCTAATGGTAATAAAATTGTAGGACCTAATGGGCAAGAGGTATTCATGCGTTTCAATTATCCTAATATTGATTACATATTTCAACCGGGAGATGCCAAGTATGAAGATATTAACCATGATGGAAATATAGATAGTCGTGATGTAGTGTATTTAGGGAATAGTAATCCTAAATTTACAGGTGGTTTTGGACCTAACGTATCTTACAATAACCAATTTAAGTTATTACTTTACTTTACTTATAGATTGGATTATGATATTATTAATGGTACTGATATGAGAACCACTAATATGTATGGTTGGTCTAACCAAAGTACAGCAGTTCTATCGAGATGGCGTAATCCAGGCGATGTAACAGATATGCCAAGAGCCGTTTACGGAGCGGGTTATAACTGGCTTGGTTCGGATCGTTATGTTGAAGATGCTTCATTTTTACGTTTACGTTCGATTACATTCAGTTATAATTTTGCCAAAAATTTTATAAAAAAATTGAGGCTTGAAGATTTGAATTGTTATATCACAGCAGATAATATATACACTTTTACCAAATACAAAGGTTCGGATCCTGAGGTAAATATGAAAGGTGGAGATCCATTTGCAATAGCGATGGATAATGCAAGTACTCCTCCTACAAGACGTGTTACACTTGGAGTTTCAGTTCGTTTCTAAAAAAATATACATTTGAGAATTATGCAAACTAAAATAAAAACAATCCTAGCAATCATCATACTTTTTGTATCAGCGACTTCGTGTGATAATTATTTAGATTTACAACCGCAGGATGGAATTGTTCGTGAGGAATTTTGGAAAACTAAAGAAGATATCCAAGCGGCAGTTATAGGGATTTATTCATCATTATTGAATTCTCCTCCAGGTGTTAGTGGTGATTTACCAATGTCTGAATATTTATTTATCTATGGTGAATTAAGAGGGGATATGGTTGCTCCAGGAGGGAATGTAACCGAAGATGAAAGAGATATGATGAATACGAATATCGTTGCAGCTAACGATTTGACTAGTTGGTCTCCTTTTTATAGAACAATCAATTATTGTAATACTGTAATTGATCTTGCTCCCGCTGTTAGAGAAAAAGATCCAACTTTAACTCAAGTTCAATTAAATCATTTTCTTTCTGAGGCTTTGGCAATAAGAGCATATTTATATTTTACATTGGCTCGTACTTTTAAAGATGTGCCTTTAAAATTAACTGCTACATTAACAGATAAAGATAATTTCCAATTAGCTTCAACTCCACAAAAGGATATTTTTGCTCAAGTAATTAAAGATCTTAAGCTAGCTGAAGAATATGCAGTAGAAGATTATGGTAATGAGCCTTCAAATAAAGGTCGTATAACAGTTTATGCTATTGAGGCTATGCTAGCCGATGTGTATTTGTGGACTGATAATTATCAAGAAGCAATTACTGCAACTGACAAGGTTATTAATTCTGGTAAATTCAAATTATTGCCAGCTTTAAACAATACTTGGTTTAATACGGTTTATGCCAAAGGAAATTCAGTTGAGAGTATTTTTGAATTTCAATATACTACAGCTAATTTGCCTCCATTTAATGCTATCTTTTTGCAAAGGCCAGAGTTTTTGGCATCAGCAAATGTTTTAGAAGATGTTTTTGGAATTGATTTTAATAATGCAAATAATAAAGATATTCGTGGAGAACGTACTTCGATAGTTCCAGGGTCAAATCAGATATATAAGTTTGTAGGATTAAATAATGATACCCGAAAAGAATTACAGGATTCAGATACTCATTGGTTTGTCTATCGCTATGCAGACGTGTTATTAATGAGAGCAGAAGCTTTAACTGAATTAAATAAAGGAGCAGATGCATTAAAAATTATTGAGGACATTCGATTAACAAGAAAAGCAATTGAAATAACAGCTCAGAATCCAGATCCCGATAGTAAAAATGAAGTTATTAATTATCTGTTAGATGAACGTGCCCGAGAATTTGCTTATGAAGGTAAACGTTGGTTTGATATACTTCGAAATGCTAGAAGAAATAATTATGCTCGATTAGATATTTTAATTGATGCTGCTATTTCAAATGCACCAGCTGACCAACAGCAAACAATTAAGGCTAAATTAAAAGACCCAAACAGTCACTATTTACCTATAAACACGTATGAACTTTATACTAATAAAGCACTTGTACAAAATCCATTTTATAAATAAAAAATAAGAAGTCATGAAAAGAATGTTAAAATTACCTAGTTTATTGAGACTTACTTTACTATTTTTTATAGTTCTGGTGTTTCAAAATTGCGCTGACCAAAAAATAAAAGAGGGTACAGATGAAACAGTTAACATAACTGATTATTTAAGACAAAATGACGAGTATTCGATGTTTCTGGAAATTCTAGATTTAACGAATTATGCTTCATTTATGAATACTTATGGAACTTATACTTTATTTCTTCCAACTAATGATGCGGTTAAAGAATATTTAAAAGAGGTAGGAGCTAATTCATTAAAAGATGTGCCTATTGCCGACTTAAAAAATATTGTAAAGCTGCATATTTTAGATCAAAAGGTAAATACAACTTCGTTTACAGATGGGAAAATTCCAACTCCTAGCTTGTATGGTCAGTATTTGATAACGGGAGCGTCTAATAAAGATGGTATTTCTAGTACTACTGTAAATAAAGTAGCAAGTATTGTAGCTTCAAACGTAGAGGTAGGAAACGGAGTTATACATGTTATTGATAAAGTATTACGTGTTGCTGATAAAACATTAGCTAAGACTATCGAAGCTGATCCATCACTATCACTCTTTACTGAAGTCTTAAAAGAAACAGGATGGTATGATAAATTAAATGTGCCACATAATATTGAAGATAAAGATAAGGGATATCTTTCTGTTTTGGCTCAAACAAATGATGTGTTTAAAGCGGCTGGTTTTAATAACCTTCAAGACTTGAAGAATAGATACAGCCATTTAAAAGATCCATTAAATCCTAAGGATAGCTTGAATTTATTTGTAAGCTACCGTATTTTGCCAAGATTGCAATATTTAGCTGATTTAGCAATAACACCTGCACTTGAGACAATGGCTCCTCTTGAAGTAATTAGTGCAAAACTAGATGTAGAAAAGATTTTGTTGAACGAAGAAGTTTTCAACGGTGTATTAGAGAAAGGAGTAGCACTTATCAGAGAAAAAAGTGATGTAACTGCTTCAAATGGTGTTTTGCATTTTGTAGATGGAAATTTTGCTATAAAAAAACGTTTACCAGCTCCAGTTTATTTTGATTTTGCTGACCAACCCGAATTTAGAAAGTTAACAGCTATTTATAGAACTGCTCTTAATGGTTTTCAAGCTTTTGAAAAAAGTCAATTATCTGATATTACTTGGGATGGAACTGCTACAGTTGCATATTATAAGGATACACCAAAAGGAGGAACTATTGGTTTTGGTTGGCATGCTGATTGTCTCGAAATTACTCGTTTCCGTGATGGATCCGTTCAAAATATTGCTTTTAAAACACCAGTAATCATTAAGGGTAAATACAAAATATGGATTTCTTATAGAGGACAATTAACAAAATTAGGACTTGTTAAAGTGTTTTTTGATGGAGTAGAGATGACTAGACAAATTAATATGGCTGAATTTGTAAATACTTCTTTAGATGAAAGAGTATTAGAATCTCAAGGTTACAAACGTCATATTGTGCCAACTAGTAGTAAAATGAACTGTAGATTAGTGGGGACAGTTGATGTAACAACGACTGCAAGACATACATTAACCTTACAAAGTCAAGCATCATTCTCGGCTCAATCTTGGTTTGATGTAGCAGAATTCCGTCCTGTAGAAATGGATCAGTTATATCCAAAATTTGTTTCAGGAGGCGATGGTTTTGCACCTTAGTCATAAATCTCGATTTAAATCTAAAAAATCAAATTACAAACTTAATTAAGTAAAAATGACCTTATTGAAATTAAAATATAAAAGAATCTTAGCTGTCGTTCTGACGATGGCTTTGGTTTCTTGTTCTAATCCATGGGATGACCGCGAAAATAATGGTGACTCAAATTTAGATCAGAATTTAAGTGAAGCTATTATCAATAGTCCAGAAACATCACAGTTTGGAAAATTATTAGTCCAAACAGGCTATGACAAAGTATTGGCCGCTTCTAAAACCTATACGGTTTTTGCACCTACAAATGATGCAATGAGTAAAGTTGATCAAGCAATTCTAAACGATCCTGCAGCACTTAAAAAATTTGTAGAGAATCACATTACGTTAACAGCTTATTCTTCGGTTAGAGATAACAACGAAGAGAAGATTAATATGTTAAGTAACAAGTATTTGATTTTCAAAGGGAGTGCCACAATAGGTGATGCTACTATTGTTAGTGCAGATCACTATGCTGCTAACGGAGTATTTCATATTATCAATAAAGCACTTGCACCAAAATTGAATATTTGGGAGTATGTTAATTCTTTGAAAGGGACTTCAGCAATGAGTGATTATTTGTTAAGCCTAAAAGAATTTAGTATTTATAAAACTGATATTGCTTTAAAAGCAGCTACAGTACCAGGCTTTCAAGCAGACTCATTATCAAATTCGTATTTAATAAATGTATATAACTTGAACAATGAGAAAAATTCATATACTTTATTTTTAATGGAAGATGATGGCTATACTACTGAAGTAGATAAAATGAAACCCTATTTGATTAAAAAATCTAATGATCCAGCTATAGATTCTACGACTATTTATTCAAAATATTTTACAGTAAGAGATTTAGCTTTTCCAAAGGCTTATACAAAAGACGCATTACCAGCAAAATTGACTTCAAAATTTGGTGTTGAATTCGCAGTGGATAAGACACAAATTGTAGGGGAGCCAGTTGTATTAAGTAACGGAATTGTTTACAGAATGAAAAAAGTAGATGTTGCTCTTGATAAACGTTTGGTCACAACTATAGTAGAAGGAGAGAAAAATTTTAGTTTTAGTCCTACTGACTTAAGATCAAAAATTTTATATCGAGATAAGGTAGATCCGTCAGGATTATTATTTAATGATGTTATGGTGCAAAACCAAGGGGTATCTTTATTTACTTTATTTTATACTGCTCCAGAATTATTCAGTACAAAGTATCAAGTTTATTGGCGCGCAGTAAATGATAGACAGACTAATGTTTTTCAACAACGTTTACAGATAGGAGGAAAGTTGTCAGTAAAAGATAAAATTATAACTGTAGTTAATCCTGTCAAATTATTTGATTACATGAATGTACCAGTCAAATTATATGATCCGGTTTATGTAGGGGAATTTACACTTCCTGAAGCGGGTAATTATTTGGCATCTCTTATTGCTGCCAATGTTACTACAAATGGAAATAATACCCTTACACTAGATTATTTGAAATTTATCCCTGTCGTTAAATAAAATATATTATGCTAAAAATTATAAAACTAACATGCCTGGTAAGCATTTTTGTTGCAGGTGGCCTTGATGCGCAATTATATGCTCAAACTGCTAAAGATTCAACTGCAATAGTTCCTCAGAAAGACATTAAAGGGATTTTGGTAAAAGGTATTGTTAAAAGTGCAAAAACCAATACAGTTTTATCGGGAATTAATATTACTGTTAAAGGTTTTTCAGCTACCATTACTAATGATGATGGGAGTTTTGAGATTAAAGTTCCAAATTTAGAAGCCGTTCTTACTATTAGTGGCCAAGATTTTCAAACAAAGGTTTATGCTGTTAGAAATAGAAAATCAGAAATAGAAATATTTTTAAATGAAGCTTATTATTCTCCTACATATTTAGTTGGAAATCTTCCAGCAGGGGATAAAATGCAATATGATAATACTAATGCAGCGACTGTTGTTAATTTCAAAAAGGATCAATGGTCAAGTCCAGTAACCGAATCAGTAGCCGGATTTCTTCAAGGGAGAGCAACAGGCTTAACTAGTATTAGAAATTCAGGCACCCCAAATTCAGGTAGTTACTTAACTTTAAGAGGTTTTAATTCATTATATGCAACTAATAAACCTTTAATTGTTGTAGACGGTATGATCTATGAAGATGAGGATTATGGTTCAGGAATCATCAATGCAAATAGTTCTTCTCCATTAACCAATATTGATGTAAAAGACATTGAAGATGTAACGATTATTAAAGATGGTACATCCTTATATGGGACTAAAGGAGCTAATGGAGTTATAAATATTACTACTACCCGTGCTATAGAATTATCTACAAAAATAGATTTCACAATGTATGGGGGATATAATCAAACTCCTGAAGAACTTCCAGTAATGGGAAGTGATGCCTATAGAACACATATTTCTCAATTGGAGGCAACTCGTGGGTTATCATCACAACAAATTGCCAATTTACCTTATATGAATGATAATATCGGTTCTATTGGATATTACAAATACCATAATCAAACTAATTGGCAAGATCAGGTTTTTAATTCTAGTTACAACCAAAATTATTTCCTTAAAATACGAGGAGGAGATGAAATTGCAAAATTTGGATTGTCGGTTGGTTATTTAGATAGCAAAGGTGTTATTGAAGGTACTGATTCTAAACGCTATAGTACTCGTTTGAATGCTGCTTTACGATTAACTGAAAAATTGAGTGTTGATGCTAATCTTTCTTTTATCAATAATGAACAAGAGCAATGGAATCAAGGTTCTATCGATACAAGCCCTTTGTATTTAGGATTAACTAAAGCACCTTTTTTAACCACAAATAGTGTTAATGAAGCGGGAGAAGTTTCTCCTAATTTAGCAGATGTAGATTATTTTAATGTAAGTAACCCTAAGGCTATTTTTGACAATGGTTTTGGGATAAATAAGAACTATCGTTTTTTTGGAAATTTAAAGTTTAACTATGCTATAAGTAAAGAATGGAATGTTAGTTCGATAGTTGGTTTAACTTTCAATAAAGAAAGAGAATCATTCTTTATTCCAGATGAAGGTGTTGCTGATATAATTTTGCCTACTGATATTGGGAAAAACCGTTCAGGAAGTGAAGTACAAGTTTATAATGGTCTTTACACAGATACTTTTGCTAGTTATCTTAAGAGTTTTAAAAATGATCATAATTTAGATGTACGTTTTGGATTTAGAAGTCAAAGCAATAAAACAGAAACTGATTTAGGTTTAGGATATAATTCAGCGACTGATGATTTTACCAGTGTAACCGCTAGTTCACCTTTATTACGTGTTGTAGGTGGAGAATTAGGAGAATGGCATTGGTTAAATATGTATGCAAATGGAAACTATAATTTCCGTAATAAATATTTTTTAACCGCGAGTTATGCTGTAGATAGCTCAAGCCGTTTTGGTGATGATCTGTCAACAGGAGATAGTAAATTTGTCTTGATGACTTCAATTTCTGGAGCTTGGTTACTTTCTTCAGAAAATTTTATGAAAAACATAAAAGATGTAGATTATTTAAAACTTAGACTTGGTTTTGGAAGAAGTGGAAATGATGATATAGGTAACTATACAGCTCAAAGAAATTACATTTCTCAAAATTTATTAGGAATGCAAGGTTTGGTTCGTGACAATATTGGAAATCCAAACTTGCAATGGGAAACGGTTTCAAAAAAGAATTTAGGAGTTGATTTTGGATTGTTTAAAGAACGTATTAATGGTTCTGTTAACTATTATCTTAACAAAACATCAAATATGATAGTCTATGAAGCTATTAGCAATGCAAGTGGATTTGATAATATGCCTTCTAATAGTGGTGCTATGCGCACATTTGGAACTGAATTTTCGTTGAATGCTCGTGTAGTAAGTACTCCTGATTTTACTTTTGACTTTGGATTTAATTTAAGTCATTATGAAAATAAAGTACAAACTTTACCAAGTGGAGATTTTACTACAGAATTTGAAGGAGCAACTTATCTAACATCTGTAGGTAAAGATGCTAATTTATTTTATGGATTGGATAGTAATGGAGTATATAGTACAACAGCAGAAGCTAATGCAGATGGATTGTCTAGACGTTTAACAAATGGAAGTTTAGTCCCTTTTAGTGGTGGAGATATGCGTTTTAGAGATGTTAATGGAGACAAAATTATTGATGATAAGGATCGTGTGGTTATCGGTAATCCTAATCCTGATGTAATGGGTAGTTTCAATGCTAATTTTACATACAAACGATTCAGTTTACAAGGGTTGTTTAATTTCTCTGTAGGTAATGATCTTTACAATGGAGTGCGTTACAACCTTGAAAAAATGAGTGGATACGAGAATCAAAGCACGGCTATTGTTAATCGTTGGAGAGCAGAAGGTCAACAAACAGATATTCCAAAAGCAACTTGGGGAGATCCTATGGGTAATGCCGAATTTTCAGACAGATGGATTGAAGATGGTTCTTATTTAAGATTAAAAACATTAGTGTTGGGTTATGATTTCAAAGTAAATGAAGCAAAACACTTGAAATATCTTAAATTATACGCTACTGCTAATAATTTGTTTACTGTTACAAAATATCTTGGATTTGATCCTGAATTTAGTGCTACTTCCTCTATTTATGGCCAAGGAGCAGATATTGGTTTAGTTCCTCAGTTTACAAGTTACCAACTTGGATTGCGTTTAGGACTTTAAAATTATTTTTACAACATAGAGAACAGAAAGATGATAACAACAATCAGAACAAAAACAAAAAAATCTACCAAGACCTTGCTAGGGGTGGTGATGCTATTATTTAGCTTAAGCTCATGCGAGGAATATCTGGATGTGCAACCTAAGGATAAGCTTTCTGGGGATCAAGTCTATAGAAATGTATATGATGCAGATGCTGCAGTATTAGGTATATACGGAAAATTTATGCAGCTGGCAGAAAAATATGTTATGCTTAATGAAATGAGAGCAGACTTGATGACTACAACATCTAATTCTAATCCTTATTTAAAAGAACTTTCAGAACAAAATGTTTCTGAAGGAAATCCATATGCAAATCCAAAAGACTTTTATATAGTAATCCAAAACTGTAATGATGCTCTTAAAAACTTTGATATTATGCTTGCTGATAAAAAATTCACGCAATCACAATATGAGCAACGTTATGCAGATATTGGCTGTATTCGTTCTTGGGTTTATTTGCAATTGGGTATTCAATATGGAAGTGTTCCGTACATTACAGAACCTATAGAAACTTTAGATGATGTGAGAAACATTTCTAAATACCCTAAACTTAGTTTTAACCAATTGATTGATGAACTAGTTAAGTTTACTGAGGGTTTGACTTATAAACAAGTTTACGATTCATCAAGTAGTTTAAGAGTTACTGTAGATGGTTATGATACTTCTAAATTTTTTATTAATAAGGAATGTTTATTAGGTGATTTACAACTTTGGAAAGGAAATTATTTGGCTGCTGCATCACACTATAAAAATGTTATGGAAAGTGCTCCAATTGGCGGAGGAAATGTTTTAGATAATTACCGTATTTCATGGCAAGAACCTGTTGGACACGCTGATTTATGGGTAGGTTATTTAAGATTTTCTGAACAAGATGCTACAACATTGGTAGATAATAATACTCAAGGATGGAGATCAATTTTCGGAAGAGATAGAGATGTAATGTGGAATACAGAATGGATTTGGTCACTGCCTTTTGATAGTGATTTTGCACCTAAAAATCCATTTGTTGATGTTTTTTCAAAAACATATGGAAGTTATTTAGTAAAACCTTCTCAAAGAGCAATTGATCTTTGGAAAAGTAATACACAATCAAATGGTTTTCCTTATGATGCCCGTGGTCAAAAGTTTACTTATAAAATGGTAGGTAATGATCCTGTAATTATGAAATATATTTATAAATATGAAGCGGTAGCAGGAACTAATGTATTTAAGACAGATGGCGATTGGTTTTTATATCGTGCTGCCAAATTACATTTACGTTATGCTGAAGCAGCCAATAGAGATAATCATTACAAAATTGCTGATGCTATTATGAATTTTGGTATAAAAGACGCGTATACTCCAGCAGGTTTTGTTACTAGTACAGACGATGCAACAAATATCCAACAAACCAAAAAACCTTTCCCATATGATTTTGATGCACGACAAGGTGATTTTCCTAATTTTAGAGCTCCTTGGCATCGCGGTTCAGGAATTCGTGGACGCGCTGCAGTTATAAGAGCAAAAGTTGTAGGAGACAGCTTAACATCAATTGAAAATAATATTATTGATGAAGCAGCTTTAGAGTTAGCTTATGAAGGAAATCGTTGGGAAGATTTAGTTCGTGTTTCATTACGAAGAAACGATCCTTCTTTCTTAGCGAATAAAGTATATGAAAAATTAAATAAGGAAGGAAATCCTCATGCTGCCGAAGCACGTGATAAATTAATGAATGTTAAAAACTGGTATTTACCATTTACTTGGAAATAATATTTTTTAGATTAAAAAAGGCTGTCAAAATATTGACAGCCTTTTTTGCTTTTATATTTTAGATGCTAAAAACATCTTTTCCTGTTATAGATAACGAGGCTGTCCTTTTGAGCAGCCTCGTTTTTGTTTATGCGTAGAGATTTCATAATGTATCTCTACAATTTTATATGTTTTTACAAATTAGCAACCAACCAGTCACCAACTTCACTAGTTTTATAAGCTTTCGCTCCTTTTCCAGCTAAATCTTCAGTAACAATTCCTTCTGCTAATGATTTGTTTACAACCTCTCTAATTGCTTCAGCTTCATCTTTTAATCCAAAAGCATCTTCAAACATCATAGCAGCTGATAAAATAGTTGCTAATGGGTTAGCAATATTCAATCCTGTAGCTTGTGGGTAAGATCCGTGAATTGGTTCATAAAGAGAAGTATGCTCTCCAACAGATGCAGATGGCATTAATCCCATAGAACCTGAAATAACTGAAGCTTCATCAGTTAAGATATCTCCGAATAAGTTTTCAGTAATCAATACATCATAAGAGTTTGGCCATTGAACTAAACGCATTGCAACAGCATCTACGAATTCATAGCTCACTTCTACTTCTGGATAATCTTTTTCCATCGCCTGAACTGTTTCTCTCCACAAACGAGACGTTTCTAAAACGTTAGCTTTATCTACACAGCATAATTTTTTAGAACGAGTCATTGCTAATTCGAAACCTTTTTTAGCCAAACGTTGTACTTCAGCTCTTGTGTAAACACAGTTGTCAAAAGCAGTATCTCCGTTATCTTTTCTTCCTTTTTCACCAAAATAGATTCCTCCAGTTAATTCTCTTAAGAAAACTAAATCTGTTCCTTCAATTCTTTCTCTTTTCAATGGAGAGTTGTCAATCAAAGAAGGGAAAGTAAAAGTTGGACGTACATTAGCAAATAAGCCTAATTTTTTACGCATTTTTAATAAACCTTGCTCAGGACGAACTGGAGCACTTGGATCATTATCATATTTTGGGTGTCCGATAGCACCAAACAAAACAGCATCAGCAGCCATACAAACTTCATGAGTCGAATCTGGATAAGGCTCACCCACTGCATCAATAGCACAAGCTCCAGTAAGAGCAGGTGTCCAAGTAATTTCGTGATTGAATTTTTTTGCAATAGCATCCGAAACTTTTACAGCTTCATTAATTACTTCTGGTCCGATTCCGTCTCCGGCTAAAAGGGCAATATTAAATTTCATTGTTCTTTTTTTTAAGTTTCTAAGTTTCTAAGTCGCTGAGTTTCTAAGTTTAATTTAACGACTTTATTTTGTTTTTATGTTTTAAATTTTTGAGTTGCTGAAATACCATGTTTAATCTTAGAAACTTAGTATCTCAGCAACTTAGCAGCTTTTTTTTATGCAATCACATTCAGCATTTTTTGAGTTGCAATAATTGCGGCAACTGTTTGGTCTGAGTCTAATCCTCTTGTTTTGAATTTTTTCTCATTATCTGTCCAAGTGATAATAGTTTCGCACAAAGCATCCGAGCTACTGCCTGGAGGTATTCGTACGACATAATCGATCAATTTTGGTAAATTCATTTTTCTGCCTTTATATATTTTAGATAATGCATTCATAAAAGCATCAAATTGACCATCACCTTGTGCGCTTTCTTCAAAAATTTCACCGTCAATTTTTAAGCAAAGTGTTGTAGAAGGACGTAATCCTTTTGCATGAACTAAGACATAGGATTCGACTACAATTTTTTCTTCATAAGAATGACTATCCAAGACATCAGAAATAATGTATGGTAAATCTTCTTTGGTAACAGTTTCTTTTTTGTCACCCAATTCTATGATTCTTTGGGTAACTAATTTTAAATCTTCAGGGTTTAGTTTTAATCCTAATTCTTGAAGATTCTTTTCGATATTGGCTTTGCCAGATGTTTTTCCTAAAGCATATTTACGCTTTCTTCCAAAACGCTCTGGAAGCAAATCATTAAAATATAAATTGTTTTTATTGTCCCCATCGGCATGAATCCCGGCGGTTTGGGTAAAAACATTATCTCCAACAATTGGTTTATTGGCTGGAATTCTATAGCCAGTAAAGGTTTCGACTAATTTACTTACCGAGTATAAAGACGATTCTTTGATATTGATTTGTACCTCAGGCATAAAATCATTAATCACAGCTGTAGTACTTTCCAGCGGAGCATTTCCAGTACGTTCGCCCATTCCGTTTACAGTAACGTGCAATCCATTGATACCTGCTTTTACAGCTTCCATCACATTGGCAACGCTTAAATCATAATCGTTATGTGCATGAAAATCAAAATGAGTGTTAGGGTATTTTGTAGTGATTTTTGAAATGAATTCAAAAGTTTCCGAAGGAATTAAAACGCCTAAAGTATCTGGTAATAATATTCTTTTGACAGGTTGTGTTACCAGAAAATCCAAATATTGAAAAACATATTCAGGAGAATTACGCATTCCATTACTCCAATCTTCAAGATACACATTGGTTGCGATTCCGTTTTTATTTGCCAAAGCAACAGATTCTGCAATTTCTGCAAAATGTTGTTCAGGAGTCTTCTTTAATTGATGGGTTAAATGATTCAATGAACCTTTGGTCAAAAGATTTTGAACTTTGGCACCAGCTTTTTTCATCCATTCGATAGAAATTCCACCATCAACAAAAGATAATACTTCGATACGATCGGTATACCCTTTTTCTTCAGCCCAAGACATAATGCCTTTTACTCCTTGAAATTCTCCTTCGCTCACACGTGCAGAAGCAATTTCGATTCTATCAATATGTAATTCTTCTAGCAATAATTGCGCAATGGTTAATTTTTCTGCGGCAGAAAATGATACCCCTGATGTTTGTTCACCATCACGGAGTGTCGTATCCATTATTTCAATTTTTCTTTTTTCCATTTTAATTTGATGCTAGTTTGATTTCGCTAATTTGAAATCAGGACTTGTGTATTATATAAAAACACTAAAAGCAGTTACTTCAGCAACCCCTAGAAGGGAATGCTTTAGGTAACTGCATTTTTCAGGATTTTTTAGTAAGGAAGTTTGTCAGCAAAAGCTACAATATCCTCTTTAATGTTTTGTAAATAATCAATGTCGTCAAAACCATTGATCATGTTATTCTTTTTGTATCCGTTAATTGCAAAAGATTCTTGTTGACCTGTAGCCAATAAAGTAATCGTTTGTGCTGGCAAATTAATTTCCAGTTCTGTTTTTGGATCTGCTTCGATGGCGTTGAAAATAGTTTCAGCAAATTCAGGACTAACTTGTACTGGCAAAACACCAATGTTTAAACAGTTTCCTTTGAAAATATCTGCAAAGAAAGAAGAAACCACAGCACGGAATCCATAATCGTAAACTGCCCAGGCAGCGTGCTCACGAGAGGAACCTGAACCAAAGTTTTTACCTCCAACAAGGATTTTTCCTGAGTAAGTTGGATTGTTTAAAACGAAATCTGCTTTAGGAGTGTCATCTCCATTGTATCTCCAGTCTCTGAAAAGATTATCTCCAAAACCTTCACGTTTTGTAGCTTTCAAGAAACGAGCAGGGATAATTTGATCTGTATCTACGTTTTCTATCGGTAGTGGCACTGCACTACTAGTAAGTATATTAAATTTATCGTATGCCATTTTTTTATTGCTTTTTGCTTTTGGCCTTTAGCTTTTGGCTATTTTAAATTGAGCCATTGCTTTTGCCTAACGCCTGTTAATTAATTGCTTATTTTAATTTATCAATAAACTTTCTTAATTGTTTCCTTAGAATTACTACTCTATCGTTACATAGTTCAAAATCCTCTTTTGAAATATAATTTAATTCTTCACTCAAAAAAATTAAATATTCAACTTCGGTTGCTGAACCATGAGCGATTACTAAAAATCTTCTAAAATCAGCGTCTGATTCCCTTCCAGAACCTTCAGCAATATTAGTTGGGATTGAGGTAACAGCTCTTCTTAATTGACTTGTAATTCCAAATAATTCTTCCTTTGGAAACATCATTGTTAGTTTGTAAATTATCAAAGTTAATTGATGTCCATCTTTCCAAACTGTGTAATTTTTGTAATCTCTCATTTTGACTTTAGTTTTTTGGTTTTGACTAAATTAGATATTTTTTATTTAATCCTAATTTTGCCAAAAGCCAAAAGCTAATAGCCAAAAGCCTTTTTTAGAAAAGCTCTCTTGGGTCAGTTAATTTTCCAGTTACTGCCGCTGCTGCTGCCATAATTGGAGAAGCTAACAAAGTTCTTGAACCTGGACCTTGACGACCTTCGAAGTTTCTGTTAGAAGTACTTACTGCATATTTTCCAGCAGGAACTTTATCATCATTCATCGCTAAACAAGCTGAGCAACCAGGCTGACGCAATACGAAACCTGCTTCAGTCAAAATGTCTAAGATTCCTTCTTCTTTAATTTGAGCTTCAACTACGTGTGAACCTGGAACTAACCATGCCGTTACGTTGTCTGCTTTTTTACGGCCTTTTACAATTTCAGCGAAAGCTCTAAAATCTTCAATACGTCCATTTGTACAACTTCCTAAGAAAACATAATCGATTGGTTTTCCAATCATCACATCATCTTCGTGGAAGCCCATATAAGCTAACGATTTTTTGTATGTTTCCTCACCGCCTTCCACTTGGTCAGCATTTGGAATATGTTTTGTGATACCAATTCCCATACCTGGATTTGTACCATAAGTAATCATTGGTTCGATATCTGAAGCATTGATGTTTAATTCAGCATCAAAAACTGCATCAGCATCGGTTTTTAAAGTTTTCCAGTATTCAACAGCTTTAGTCCAAGCTTCTCCTTTTGGAGCGTGTAATCTTCCTTCAAGGAAATCAAAAGTAGTTTGGTCAGGAGCAATCATTCCTCCACGAGCACCCATTTCGATACTTAGGTTACAAACTGTCATACGACCTTCCATAGTCATGTTTTCGAAAACATCACCAGCATATTCAACGAAGTATCCTGTTCCTCCAGAAGTAGTCAATTGAGCAATAATATAAAGAGCAACGTCTTTTGGACCAACACCTTTACTTAGAGTACCATTAACATTGATACGCATTTTTTTAGGTTTTGGCTGCATAATACATTGAGTAGAAAGCACCATTTCCACCTCAGAAGTTCCGATACCAAAAGCAATCGCTCCAAAAGCACCGTGAGTAGAAGTGTGAGAATCTCCACAAACAATAGTAGCACCTGGCAAAGTAATTCCGTTTTCAGGACCAACTACGTGTACAATTCCATTTTTTTGGTGACCTAATCCCCAGTGTGAAATACCATATTCAGCTGCATTGTCTTCCAAAGCTTTCAACTGATTAGCAGATAAAGCATCTGCAACAGGTAAATGTTGGTTTATAGTAGGTGTGTTGTGATCGGCAGTAGCAAAAGTACGCTCTGGGTATAAAACTTTTACACCTCTGGCTTTTAATCCTAAAAAAGCAACAGGACTCGTAACTTCGTGAATGAAATGACGGTCAATAAAAAACACATCCGGTCCATCCTCAATTTTACGCACAACGTGTGAATCCCATACTTTGTCAAATAATGTCTTACTCATTTTATTTTTTTTTAATTGTAATTGTTATAACCACAGTAAATTGGTGTCATTATATTCGAAGTTCAAAATTATGAAAAGATGTTGATGTGTCAATTTCGATATTTCGTTTTATACGATACCCAACTGTTTTAGTTTTTTGAAATTCTAATTATAGCAACTTTATATAACCAAGCATACTTTTTGAAAACTATTTTAATTTTACTTAAAAGGAATGTGAAATGGTTAGTTTACTGTTGTTTTTAATAATTGGCAAATTTATCACTAATGTGTTATAAAATAGCGATTTTTAGTTTAAAAAATATAACATTTTAAATTAAAATAGTAAAAAACAGTAGGTTTTGATTTTGATTTTTGTATCGTTTTGAAGATGTTATTTTGTCTTTTTTGAAGAAAAAAATGTTAGAAAAGAGTAATTTATTTTGACAAAATTACTACGACATCCAAAAAAGCATATTACTTTTAAAAATTAAAAATAAAACCTGTTTTTAGAAATCACCTTACAAGATTTACTGTTGATAAATTAAGCTTGAATACCCAAAAAAATACCCTAAATTTGAAATTCACTTTTTGTGATTTTCTAAAATTACAACCACTTCATTTGCAATTATGTACTTAATATTCGATACCGAAACTACTGGATTACCTAAGCGTTGGGATGCGCCCATTACCGACTCAGACAACTGGCCTCGTTGTATACAAATCGCCTGGCAGTTGCATGACGAGATGGGAAATCTCATCGAGCATCAGGATTATTTGGTACAGCCAGATGGATTTAATATTCCCTATGATGCCGAGCGTATTCACGGTATTTCGACCGAATTGGCGCAACACGATGGGATTCCGTTGATGGAGGTTTTGGAGAAATTCAATACTGCTTTAGGCAAAGCCAAATTTATCGTAGGTCAGAATTTAGGTTTCGACGTCAATATCATGGGAGCTGAATTGCACCGAATGGGAGTTGATTCGCCAATGGCTTCAATGCCGGTTTTAGACACCTGTACAGAAGTTACCGCTTCACTTTTAAAATTACCCGGAGGTCGTGGAGGAAAATTCAAATTGCCTACATTGACCGAATTACATAGTTATTTATTCAACGTTCCTTTTGCGGAAGCCCACAACGCAACAGCCGATGTTGAGGCAACGACTCGTTGTTTTTTAGAATTAGTTAGAAGAGAAATTTTTACCAAAGAAGAACTGGATGTTCCCGCTTCTTATTTTCAAGATTTCCAAGCAAAAAATCCTCACGAAATACAGCTTATTGGATTAAAACATATTAATCTTAAGCAAGCTTCTGATAAAATCCGTGAGCAACTAAAAGCAATAGAATCGGACGGAAAAGAAGTTGTTATTTCTGATTCGGATAAGCATGATTTAAAAGAGGCAAAGTTTGCCCATTTGCATAATCACACACAATTTTCGGTATTGCAATCGACTATCGGAATTGGGAATTTGGTTTCGGCTACCGCCAAAAATGGAATGCCGGCTGTGGCAATGACCGATACCGGAAACATGATGGGAGCTTTCCATTTTGTGAGTGCGG
>Ga0308157_10003380_pt1 | contig 23394 bp, 15 predicted proteins | sample PhyBR1_FD_201035 | JGI IMG/M metagenome (GOLD analysis project Ga0308157, IMG submission 201035) | Phyllosphere microbial communities from UC Gill Tract Community Farm, Albany, California, United States - DLSLB.R1 | ecosystem: Host-associated > Plants > Phyllosphere > Unclassified | place: USA...
TTGAATCTTACGAAGTAATCGATATGGTGGGAAGAATAATTTTCTTCAGCAAACCGAATGCGAATGCGAAAGAAGTTCGTATTGACGCGGCTAATTGGGTTTCAGGAACCTACATTATAAAAGCTAAACTAACAGACGGGAGTACCCATACCACAAAAGTGATAAAATAAAGGCCTGACAAGACTTTTGGTGGGAAAATGGAGCTGTAATCATCTTTCTTACGATTAAGATGCTTCTGTATGTAATCAAAAAGTTCCCAGTTGAGTAAAGCCTTTTTTAAAATATTTAATCGCAAACTTTCAAAGTTTGCGATTTTTTTTGCACGTAACTTAAATCGGGCGGCGCTATGCTCTTCATTATCACAAACACTTAATGAGAATGTCAAACTTCTGCTAAAACTGAAAAGAAGAGTAAGAGGTTTTAGGTGCACGCGTTTACGTTGGTCAGGGATCCCAGTGAAAAAATACGCCGCTAATAGACCTTTTTTTTGTTTTCGGGCTATGAGGTGTCGTGCTCTGAGACATGAAACGCCATGCAAACCAGTGAATTAGTGCCGGGTCTTTTAAAATAAAATAAAATAGGGTGATTTCACGCTTTTTTACCATTAGTTTCTTGGTATAGCTTTGCGCATATAACGGCGAAATGCGCAGATGCGCTTGCTCACCGTGAATTTAAAAAATAAAGACAGAAGAAACGGAAGCATTTGAAGCAGCAAGGTGAATCAAGTTTTACCAATGTGTTAAATCATTAAACAGCCGCAAGTTTGTTTCTGGTATATGCTGATTCCTCTTATCCTTGTTAAAGCACACTTTAAAAAATAAGGTCATGCGTAAAGTCATAGCAATCTTAGAAACGTTTTTCTCGGTGTTTGTTTTTGCACAAACACCTGTAGAACCCAGTGGGCAAGAAGATCTACAGAATAACCGCTTTGAACAAAAGCACGCAACTTTTGCTAAGGAAGGAGCAGAAGCTACTGCTGGTGTGAGAAACGCCGGTGATCCGGTTCTCATCGATGGCTTTCTTCCTTTCTTGCTGATTGCGGCGGTAGCGATGGTTTTCAGATATGGTCTCAAACGCGAATATAAAATTTAGAGTCTCTTTCTCAAGACAGAAATACGTTTTCATCATGATCTTCAACTCAAATCAAACTATTCCCATTTCTTAAAAAGTAATAAAGTTCAAATATCGTAACGGTCACCTTACTTATGCTTAAAGGGTGGTGACAGGTTTTTTGCACTAAAGTTAACTAATGCAACAAGGAATTTTTATGCTTAATCGTTAAAAAATGAAGCTAATAGTTTATAAATCAATAATTGAAATTTTGTTCTTTCAAAACTCAAGGTGGTGTCACTGTAAAAGCGGATTGATTTTATAAATACGCGGGTTATTTATGTAGAGTGGTGTAAATCCGATATCTAGGTGGTGGTAATTTTAAATTTATCGACATTATTGTCGTAGTAAATTTGAGATTTTCTGATATGGTAAGAATTGATTCGTAATATAATATGATTTAATTTTTACCATTTTATACGGTCTATTTTAATATAAATAATAATTTTTAAAGCTGATCGTTGTATTTGTATTTATTTTTAAAAATATAAAAAATACCGAAATTCTTTGAAGCTAATATGCTGTATATAATAATTTATTGAGAAATCTTTGATTTGAAATGAAATTTGTATATTATTGCAAACTGTAAGGAAATAGTTTTAAGTTCAAATTAGGGTGCAAATTTTAAGAATATCGTAAAGCGGTATACTTGCTTTATTGTCAATTATAAAATATTCAATTGGGGGCTAAAAACTTTGATTTTTACGTAATGGAAGAGCTGTGCCAAAGAAATGCTGTTTTGACGGTAAAGCAATAGTATTTGCCCGGAAAAAACTTTCAATAATTTAAAATAACATATGATGAAATTAAATTTACTTTCTAAAACTTTAACGTTAGTGCTGACCGCGCTCCTAATGACCTTGGGAGCGGGTACTTTGATGGCACAAACACAAACCGCTGACAAGCGCACAACAGGTACTGAATTCATAGTTCCTTGTGGTGTTACCCGCGTAACTATTAAAATTATTGGCGGTGGTGGTGCCGGTGGCTATGTCCAAAATGGATCAACAGGATCGGGCGGCGGCGGAGGCGGCGCTTATTCAGAGATTAAGGATTTGGTTGTAGCCCCGAACCAAAAATTTACTTACAACGTGGGTGCGGGTGGAATCGCTACTACGGAAGGTGTCGCAAATGGATCGCCCTCAAATGTAAAATCAGGTGGTGTAACTATTCTCGAGGCAAACGGAGGAGCTGGTGCTTCAGGTCAAACAGAAGGTTCTGGCGGTTCTGGCGGTTTTGTTATTACTGGGGGATCATATGTATATGAATCATATATGATGAATAACGGGGGTAAGGGAGCAGTTGGAATCAAAGCTAATCAAACTAAGACTGCAGGAGGTGGTGGTGCAGCGGGAAATTCCCTTGGTAATGGTGGTAATGCAATTGGATATGAAGGTGGTAAAACAGCTACCATTCCGAACCCCCCTGCTACTTACGGGGGAAATGGTGGAAATGGTGGAGACGTAGGTACTATTGGATTTAATTACGGCGGCGGCGGAGGTGGCACTACAGGTAATGCAATAGGTGCTAACGGTGCCGGTGGTGTAGTAGTTTTCGAGTATACTTTGCCTCCAACAGCTGTTATTTCTTTTCCTGCGACACCACCGGTGGCTTGTAAGAATAAACCTTTTTCGACAACGCTAACTACTTCAAATGTCTCAAGTATTTCAACAAGTGGTCTGCCCACAGGCTTAACGGCGACATTGAGTGGAAATATTATTACTATAAGTGGTACCACGAATGTGGCGGCGGGAAATTATAATTACACTATTACAGCCAATAGCAACTGTGCAACCACTACTTTTACAGGTACAATTACCGTTGCTGAGACTGCTGTTATAACAAATGATCTTACGAATCGATCTTATTGTGCGGGAAGTACGATCCCAACTTTGCAAGTCACCGCCTCTGGGACGGGTTTAACCTATCAGTGGTATTCTGCAACCTCGGCAACCTCAACAAGTGGAGCGCAAGCTATTTCCGGTGCTACTGGTGCGTCGTATGTTCCGACCTCAACAGCCGAGCTTTCATATTATTATGTCGTAGTTACGGGGAACAGCGCGTGTGGCAGCCCGATCGTTTCAAAGATTGCAGCTGTTACCAGAAATACACCTGTTGCTATTGTTAGTGGTCCTGCTGCTAGCGCTACATTCTGTGTTGGCTCTGTGGCAACCGCCCTTTCAGTAAATGCTACCGGAAGTGGTTTAACTTACCAGTGGTACAGTAATACCACCAACAGTACCGCCGGTGGAACAGCGATCGGTACGGCAAAAGCGGCTACTTTCACCCCGCCGCCTACGACAACTGCCGGAACTTATTTTTATTATGTGATTGTAACCGGAAGTTGCGGATTGCCAGTAACTTCTTCTGTTTCTACAATTACAGTAAATCCAGCGACAGTTATAAAAACTCAGCCTACTGCGCTTGGTTCCTACTGTGCAAATTCAACTGCAACTTTAAATGTGGAAGCAACAGGAACCGGCACATTGTATTATCAGTGGTACAGCAATGCCACCAATAGCAATAGTAATGGAACAGCGATCGATACGGCAAAATCGGCTACTTTTACGCCTTCTACCACAATTGAAGGAACTCAATATTATTATGTAACCGTTACGGGTTGTAACACCGTAACCTCATCTGTGGTAGCGGTGAGAGTAGGTGCGCAAAATACATGGAACGGAACTTCCTGGAGCCAGACAGCAGATAATGCAAATATGCAGGGTTATAATGCAGTAATTGATGCTGATTACAATACTACAAAAGGTAATATTGTGGCGTGCAACTGTACGGTAAATTCCGGAAAAACGCTTACCATAAGTGCCAATACCCATATGACCGTTGATGATACGGTGGTTAACAAGGGTAGTCTGATTGTAGAAAGCGACGGTAATTTGGTTCAGGTTAGTGAATCTGCGGTAAATGTGGGTAATATAACGGTTTATCGAGATTCACCGATGAAAAAAAATAATTATACGTACTGGGGTAGTCCTGTTTCAGGTCAGCAGTTAGGTGCGTTTTCACCGGGGACGAGTTCATCGCGGTTCTACCAGTACATGCAGAGCACTAATCAGTTTGCTACTGTTACTCCTTTAACCAGTGTATTTGTACCTGGTAAAGGGTATGCGATCATGGCTCCAGGTACTTATTCACTTAGTTCTACAACCGTATTTAGGGGGGCTTTTGTAGGGGTTCCTAATAACGGAAATCAAATTAAGTTTACCTTAGAGAGAGGTGCTGCATTGCCAAGCAAAGGCTTTAACATGATTGCCAATCCATATCCCTCTAATATTGATTTTGATAAACTGTATGAAAAGAATCAAGGTTCAATTTTCCAAACGGCTTATTTTTGGACCAATGTAGATCCAAATCGGCCGGGATCCGTGGGAGGTAATACAAGTTATTCAGGTAACGGGTACGCGATATATAACGGTACGGGTGGTGTAGCTTCAGTTCAACCCGCCGGATCGGTAGATGCGGGAGTAGCACCTACGAACATCATAAAGGTAGGACAGGGTTTTATAGTTAAAGCCAAGGATGATGCCAATGGTAAAACACTCACATTTGATAATACAATGAGAAATACCTCTGGTGACTCCCACTTTTTCAGCAAACAGGTGAGTACGGCGAAAGATCGGTTTTGGTTAAAGCTAACCACTCCGGCAAGGAATATAAATACAATATTGATAGGATATGTTAAGTATGCCACCAATGGTTTTGAATATGATTTTGACTCGCCTTTGATGGTTGTAGGGTCAGATTCTTTCTACAGTATTTTAGATGATAAGAAATTAGGAATCCAGGGACGAAGTTATCCGCTCGAAAAATCTGATATTGTATCACTTGGTACCAAGCATTTTGAAAAGGGTGACTATACCATAAGCTTGGGAAATCATGAAGGAGTCTTTAATGGTGCACAATCGATCTTCTTGTTGGACTTGCAGACCAATATCACTACAAACCTAAGTGAAGGTGACTATACTTATAGTTCAGAGGCTGGAGAATTTGCAAACAGATTTCAAATTGTATATGAAGCGCGCGGTTCACTTGCTGTAGATTCCAACGTTAAAAACGGCATCGAAGTTTATCGCGATTCACAAGAATTTGTGGTTAGGTCTGGTGCTAAAAAAATTGAATCTTACGAAGTAATCGATATGGTGGGAAGAATAATTTTCTTCAGCAAACCGAATGCGAATGCGAAAGAAGTTCGTATTGACGCGGCTAATTGGGTTTCAGGAACCTACATTATAAAAGCTAAGCTAACAGACGGGAGTACCCATACTACAAAAGTGATAAAATAAGGGCCTAACAAGAACTTTTGATTCAAAAATGAAATATTGTACATTTGCAATTATAAAAAAAGCAAAAAAATGAAGAAATTAATTCAAATATTTACGTTACTTTTGTTCGGAATGGTTTATAGTCAATACAGTAAAACCGTTTTCGAAGAGCAATCAGCGACAGCTGAAACTGCTATGGTGTCGGGAGCCGGTATGACGTTACAAACCACTGCAGAGGAGGATGGTCCTCCGGCTGATCCGCCAAACCCCGTCCCAATCGATGATTATCTATTCGTGCTTGTATTGGTGGCTGCAACGCTGATATTTTTAAAAGGCAAAAAGATGGTCAGGTCATAAACTGTATCATTAAAAAACTTCCTAAGATTAAGGAAGTCCTTAATTGATGCTATAAAAAACCAAAGCAGAATTTCTGCTTTGGTTTTTTTATTGTTAAGTCAATGGCATCTGTTATAAATCTGTTGAAAAATGGGTAAGTTCAAATTCTCCTGTGGAACCTCTTTGGTTTAAAAGTACGCTTTAGCCGCAATTTTACAGATGTTTACTGCTCTTTTTTGCAAGTAGCAGTTCGTTAATGCTATTCCCGGAAAGTTCTTTTTAAAAATGCTTAAGATTGTTTAACTAGGTACGACATGGAAATTATTGTCAAAAACTAACATTCTTTACAGAAACAACACCGCCCGCACGACGTTAAATTACAGCATCTTTTTTGGGTGTTTTTTTTGTTAAGCGTGAAGCCTAACTTAAAAATTGTGTAAGTTTGCAAAAATTTTATTTAGCGAGAAATGCACCATTGTTATAGCTTTTTTTAATGAAATTAAGTTTTCGCCTCATTGCAAATAGAGGACGATGGTTTTCGGCTTTTGAAATGATTAATGTAAATTGATTGAATTGACAGGCAGAGTATCCGTATACGAGGTCCTATCAGCCAACTAATGTTTTTGAGGGTGAAGACCCAGCAGGACCAAATGAAGGCTTTATCCCGTGGTTACTTTCGTTGGCTTTTGGCTTGATTTTCTACAAAAAACGTTTGCAAGCAACTGAATTTAATATTGGGAAGCTGAATAACTTCTTTGGAATATATCATTTTTGCTTATATTTATCGGATAAATTTTCGCACAAACACAAAAAGTAATTTGCATAGAAAACTATGAATTAAGATGAAAGGAAAAATTTGGTTATCTTCTCCTCACATGGGTGGGCGGGAAATGAAATATATACAGGATGCGTTCTCAGAAAACTGGATAGCACCTTTGGGGCCCAACGTGAACGGGCTCGAGCAGGACCTCGAAAAATTTTTAGATCAGGAGGTACACGTTGCCGCGCTCAGTTCCGGTACCGCGGCCCTGCATCTTTCGCTGATTCTATTGGGTGTTGAACCCGGTGATTATGTAATTTGCCAAAGTTTAACCTTTTCTGCATCAGCTAACCCAATTGCATATATTGGTGCAAAACCTATTTTTGTTGACAGTGAAGAAGACACCTGGAATCTTTGTCCAGTTGCTGTAGAAGAAGCAATAAAATTTGCCATTTCAGAAGGTAAAAAACCAAAAGCCATAATTGCCGTTGCTCTTTACGGAATTTCTTATAAAGTTGATGAAATTACAGCACTTTCCAAAAAATATGACATTCCTGTCATTGAAGACAGTGCAGAAGCCTTGGGCAGTATGTACAAAAACCAAAAGTGCGGCACGTTCGGAGATCTTGGCGTATTAAGCTTTAACGGCAATAAAATCATAACCACATCTGGTGGTGGAGCTTTGACACTTAAGGACAAGGAGTTTAAAAAGAAAGCCGTTTTTCTTTCTACGCAGGCCAAAGATGATGCTCCTCATTATGAACATACAAGCATTGGTTACAACTACAGAATGAGTAATATTTGTGCTGGAATTGGGCGTGGTCAGATGGAAGTATTGAATGACAGAGTTGAGCAGCGCCGTGCAATGCATTCATTTTATAAGCAGCTGTTCGAAAATAATCCGCATATTACTCTTCATGAGGAACCAAGTGAAGATTATTTTTCTAATTATTGGTTAAGCGTAGTACAGATTAACCGTTCTTCACCGGTAACTGTATCGGAAATGATGCACCGCTTTCAGCAGGAAAATATTGAGACGCGGCCAATTTGGAAGCCAATGCACTTACAGCCGGTATTTCACGACGAAGCCTACTATGGCGGTAATGTTGCTGAAAAACTGTTTAATAACGGGCTTTGCTTGCCTTCCGGCTCCAATTTGACCGATCGTGACCGTGAAAGAATTGAAAAAGTGATCTATCAAATATTCGCATAATTTACAGAAAATTAAATAACGTTTTCAATTGCTCAAAAACAAATTAATAACCCAAAGCATTCGCTGATCATGTTCCAGACCAGTATCATTTTAATTGTTTTTAATCAATGAATATTCGTAAACGTATACAAAAGAAAATTTATAGCGGCGACAACCTGGTTACGATATCAGACATCCGGTATTTACCGCGATGGGTTATTTTGGTGCTGGATGTTTGTATTCTGGCTGTAGCCATCTATTTTTCCTGCTATATCATTGAACGTCTGACTTTTGGGGCGGAAGATGTGTTTTATAATGATGTACACATGTACCTCCTCATTATATCTATAGCGGTCTTTTTTATGTTTATGTTCCGCACCTATGCGGGAATTATCAGGCACTCTACTTTTATTGATTTATTCAAGCTTTTTCTAGCCATTTTTTCCACTACGCTGGTGGTTGGGCTGGTAACTTTCGGCTATTTTCTCCTGGAAGGCAAACGACTTATTTATATGTCTATACCGTTTCTGGTGCTTTTTTCAGCAAGTTCTTTTATTTTGCTTTTTCTTTTCCGATTAACAGTAAAAGAATTTTTTCACATTGTTAGGGAATTTCGTCGCAGCAGCACGAAGAAAAGAATCCTGGTACTCGGAATTAGTGAACAGTCTGTTGCTATTGCGCGTGCGGTTCTCGATAATCCCAACCTGCCCTATCAGATTGCCGGTTTCGTAACACAGCGTACCGATTCTAAAAGAGCCAGCCTTTTAGGTAAACCAATTTACAGCCGCGAGCGTATTGAAAAAAGCACGAAGCAAGCTTTGGTTATCGACGGTATTTTGCTCATGAAAGAAATGCTCACCAAAGAAGAAATGAATTCGTGGGTGAATTTATTTTTAGAAAAAGACCTTCAAATCTTTAAAGCGCCGACTTTGCAAAAGTTGCGAAGTAATGAAGACGGCAATCTAAAGTCTCTTCAGATTGAAGATTTGCTAAACCGAAAACCCATAAAAATAGAAAACGAGGAGGTAAAAAAACGACATTTTGGCAAAACCATTCTGGTAACAGGTGGCGCCGGTTCAATAGGAAGTGAAATTGTACGGCAGGTTGCATTGTTTGAACCTGAACTCATCGTAGTTCTGGATCAGGCCGAAACGCCGCTTTACGAAATAGAACTGGAAATGCGCGAAACCTATCCGATGCTTGCCTTTAAGTTCGTTTTAGCAGATATATCGAATAAGCACCGTATTGAACCTTTATTTCAGAAATATCAGTTTTCCATGGTTTACCATGCTGCGGCTTACAAACATGTGCCGCTGATTGAGGAAAATCCGCACGAGGCGATTTTGGTAAACATTTTAGGAACGAAAAACCTGTGCACTTTAGCATCCCAGTACAAAGTGAACCGATTTGTTATGGTTTCCACGGACAAAGCGGTTAAACCAACCAATGTGATGGGAGCCAGCAAACGCACTGCAGAGTTGCTTGTTCAGGCACTTCAGAATACAAAAAATAACGAAACCAAATTTATCACAACAAGATTTGGTAACGTTTTGGGATCTAACGGGTCCGTAATTCCACATTTTAAAAAACAGATAGAAAACGGCGGTCCGGTTACCATCACGCATCCGGAAATCGTACGGTACTTTATGACCATTCCCGAAGCATGTGACCTGGTTTTACAGGCCGGAACAATGGGCAAGGGTGGTGAAATCTTTGTTTTTGATATGGGAGAACCCGTAAAAATCATCGATTTAGCCACCAGAATGATTAAGCTGTCAGGCTATGAACCTAATATTGACATTAAAATAATTTATACCGGCTTGCGTCCTGGCGAAAAACTTTATGAAGAATTGCTAAGCGACGACGCTAAAACAATGCCTACTCACCACGAAAAGATAATGATCTCTAAAGATCCAACGATGGACTTTGCCGCAATCGACCGGTTTTCAAACCAAATCATTCGCGCTACCATGCGGAGAGAGAAAGTGGAGGTCGTACAGATTTTGAAAGATATTGTACCTGATTATAAAAGCAATAATTCAATTTACGAAGTATTGGACAAATAGTTTAGAATTGTATATTTGCATAAATTGGTAAATTTAATGATGAATAGGAAATTACTGTTGGCATTTGTCGGGATTGTATTCTTTTTTTATTCGTGCAAGACACGAGATAAAGCAGATGATCTGAACTACATGCAAAATGCAGAACAGATTGCTACTGCCGCTGCCGCTTCTTCCCAACTTAAAACTATTCAAAAGGGAGATCAGCTGGTTATTTTTGTTACGGCGAAAAATATGGAGGTGGTAAAACCTTTTAATCAGCAATATTATTCTTCACAAAATTCCATTTCTACCACGCCTTCAAGCACCAATGCCACCGAAAAAACGTACTTGGTTAATTCTGATGGCCATATTGATTTCCCCATTTTGGGTAGCATTGATACCACAGATAAAACTTTGGAAGCGGTAAAAGAGGAACTTACACAACGTATCACAGCATACGTAAAAAATCCAACTGTCACCGTGCGATTAGCAAATTTTAAAGTTACGGTTTTGGGAGAGGTTACCCGTCCGGGACAATATACGCTGCCGGACGTAAATCCGACTTTGTTAAGCGCTCTGGGTCTTGCCGGCGACCTCACCATGTATGGCAAACGGGACGACGTTTTAATTGTAAGAAACGTAGATGGCCAGCCCACCAAAGAACGACTGAATTTATTAGATGCCAATTTTGTGAATTCACCCTATTTTTATTTAAAACAGGGAGATGTAATTTACGTTTCTTCCAATGAGACAAAAGCAAAAATTGCACGCCAGGACCCGAATACGAGCATATATCTAGCTGTTGCAGGAACGCTGATTGGTCTTGCAGGTATTTTCATTACGATTTTCAAAAAATAAATAATGAGTCAAAGCACAAACCCCGACGTGGATGCTTCGGATGATATCAACATTAATGAACTGATAAAGCCTTATACGCGGCGCTGGCCCTGGTTTTTGTTTTCTGTATTTCTCATGATTTTGGTGGCTATTATTTACCTTAAAATCACCGAACCTTCTTACCAAATTGAATCGACCGTACTTATAAAAGACGCTAAAAAATCTCCCACCAGCGGACTGGGTGCACTTTCGGACCTTTCCGGATTCGGAAATATGGCCACCAACAGCATTGAAAACGAGATCGAAGTTTTCAAATCCAAAAAGCTGATGAAGGATGTGGTTTCCCGTTTAGGTCTGCAAACTGCCCTGTATTCCGAAAAAAACTTCCGTAAAACCGAATTATACGGTGAAACTGCACCGGTAATTATACAGGTAATTAATGAAAAAGAGTACGAAAAGCAGGAAATAAATCCGGTTGAAATTATTTTGGAAGGTGATAAAATCACGATGACTTCCCCGGAACTTTCTTCGCCTGTCGTAACTACTTTCAATAAAACCATCAGCTTGCCGTATGCCAATATATTAATTCGGAAAAATATGGCCGCAGAGCCCGGAAAAACTAAAGACTTAGGTCAGCTGTTTTTCACCTACGAAACGCTTGAAGCCGCGGTAAACCGGTATCAGGAAAATTTGGTGGTGGACCTGGTAGACAAAGATGCAACTGTGATTGGTTTATCGATGAAATATCCGGTAAAGCAAAAAGCTAAAAATCTGCTCAATAAGCTGGTAGAATCTTATAACAACGATGCTACTAACGACAAAAATTCTGAATCCAAAAAAACCAAAGACTTTATTGATGACCGTATTGCCATTATCGCTAATGAGTTAGGCGATGTAGAGTCTCAAAAAGAAAACTTTAAGCGTGCCAATAACATTACTGATATTCCTACCGAAGCTTCTTTAAACCTGGAAACTTCGGCAAAAGGCCGCCAAAAACTGCTGGAAGCTGAAACCGAGTTGAGCATGACCAATGATTTGATTTCGTACATGAACCGATTGGGTAGTAACCAAACTTTGCCTTCCAGCGTAGGTTTGAGCAATCCAACCGCCGCGGTGAATATCAATGCGTATAATCAACTGATCTTAGAACGCAACAGTCTTCTGGAAAATGCAACGCCGCAAAACCCGGTGATCGGCGATCTTACAAAACAAATTAACAATCTGCGCGCCTCGGTAATGGATGCGCTGGTGAAATCGCGCACCGCTTTGCAAACTTCAATTAATGAAATTCAGGCGGAACAAAATTCTATTTCTGCTAAGATTTCCAAAGTTCCGGCGCAGGAAAAAATGTTCCGAAGTATTGAAAGACAGCAGCAAATTAAAGAAAATCTGTATTTAATTCTTTTAGAAAAAAGAGAGGAAACCGCTATTAATTTAGCCATGACGGCGCCAAAAGCCCGGGTTCTGGACGCAGCATTTGCCTCCGAAAAACCAGTTGCTCCGAAAAAGATGCTGTTTTTAGGTGGCGCTGTAGCACTTGGTCTTTTGCTTCCATTTGCCTTTATTTACGTAAAAGAACTTCTAGACAATAAAATCCGTTCGAAACATGATCTGGAAAAACTTTCCTCAACGCCTGTGGTGGGAGAGCTGCCTCGCGTTTTGAAAGGTCAGAGCGAAATTGTACAGGTGAACGATCTTTCTCCGATGTCGGAAGCTTTCAGAATTCTCATTACAAATATGAATTTTATGCTTCCCAAGCAGGAAAAAGGCAAGGTTGTCTTTGTAACTTCTACCATCAAAGGAGAAGGTAAAACCTTTACTTCCGTAAATTTGGCACTGACGCTTGCTTCATCACGAAACAAAGTTATCATCATCGGCGCTGATATTAGAAATCCACAGCTTCAACGATATAATCCGGAAAGAAAAGGCCTGGACGGCTTGACGGAATTCCTTTATAATCCTGACGAAAAAATAGATGACATTGTTCATGTGTCTACTTTCAATCCGCATTTGGATATTATTTATTCGGGAAGCATTCCACCAAATCCGACGGAATTATTATCAAACGGGCGCTATGAAATGCTGGTTGACCAGCTAAAACCTCACTACGATTACATCATTATCGATACCGCACCGCTGATGCTGGTTACCGATACCTTACTTTCAGCGGATATGGCTGATGCGACCATTTACGTCACCCGTTCCGGCTTTACCGAGAAACCACTGATTGATTTCGCCAATAAGCAAATAGCTACGAGCAAAATCAAGAATGTCGCTTTTGTTTTAAATGATGTCGATAAAAACCATTTCGGATACGGCAATAAATACGGTTACGGTTATCAGGCAGAGCAGAAAAGTTGGTGGGAGAAAGTAAGAAATAGATTTTAATGAAAAAGATTCTTATTATATTTGGAACGCGGCCAGAGGCTATCAAAATGGCTCCGCTAGTAAACGAGTTTAAAGCTACTGGCGGTTTCCAAGTAAAGGTTTGTGTTACGGCACAACATCGGGAGATGCTAGATCAGGTTCTTGATTTTTTCCACATCAAACCGGACTTTGATATGGATTTGATGAAGCCGAACCAGAACCTAAGTACACTCACCGCAGATATTATTACAGGACTTAAGGAAGTGCTTGATGTGTATGAACCCGATTATGTCTTTGTGCACGGTGACACAACAACCACGATGGCTGCGTCGATATCGGCTTTTTATTCGGGGACAAAGGTTTGCCATGTTGAAGCGGGCCTTAGAACATTCGACAAAAAAGCGCCGTTTCCCGAAGAGATCAACCGACAAGTGACGGGCAGGATCGCGAATTATCACTTTGCACCTACGGTCCAATCAAAAAAAAATTTACTTTTAGAAAATATAAAAGAAGAAGACATCATTGTTACGGGCAATACAGTTATTGATGCATTATTGTACAGCTCAGATAAGGTTAAAGACATCGAAAGCGCCGAGATTCAGCACCTTAAACACATCATTGACAATAGTAAAAAAATAATCCTTGTTACGGGTCATAGAAGGGAAAACCATGGTGAAGGATTTCTAAATATAAGTGCCGCTTTACGTCAGATCGCTGAAGAAAATTTGGACGTGCAGATTATTTATCCGGTTCATCTGAACCCTAATGTACAGAAACCTGTGTACCACAACCTTTCTGGGATTAAAAATATCAAACTCATTGATCCGCTGTCATATCCGGCGTTCGTTTGGCTGATGAACCGGTCTTACCTGATAATAACGGATTCCGGTGGTGTACAGGAAGAAGCACCGAGCCTTGGTAAGCCAGTCTTAGTAATGCGTGACACCACCGAACGTCCTGAAGCGGTAGAGGCTGGTACAGTTATACTAGTAGGATCTAATAAAACTAAAATTGTACAAGAAACCACGGCTTTACTGCGGGACACTATACGCTATCAGCAGATGAGTACTTTGCATAATCCTTATGGAGACGGAAATGCCTGCGCTAAGATTGTCGAATTTATAAAGGCCGAGAGTACATGAAGGTACGAACTATTAGAACAAATTACGCTTTAAATTTAACCAGAACAGTATTAAGTACAGTAATAAGTTTATTTACCCTGCCATACATAAATAGTACATTAGGGGTAGTATCTGTTGGCAAATTTGAGTATGTAAATTCTATTGTTTCTTATTTTGTGTTATTTTCGGCATTAGGCGTGCCAATGTATGGCATTCGCGAAATTGCAAGGGTTCGTAACGACCCCGCCCGGCGAACAAAAGTTACTGTTGAATTACTTTTAGTCTTGGCTATTACCACTGTTTTCTCATATTTATTACTTTTTGGGTTTTTTATACAACTAGATTTCCTGCAAAGCTATCGTAGCTTGATTTTAGTGCTAGCCCCATCAATCTTTTTATCAAATCTTGGAATGGAATGGTTTTTTCAGGGCATAGAAGATCAGCTGTATATTACCATCCGATTTATTATCATCAAAATAGTTACTCTAATTCTGTTATTTACATTGATCAAATCGCCTGATGATTATGTCTTGTATGGCTTGATAATGACGATATCTGCTTTTGGTTCTAACTTCTTTAATTTTTTTTACATTAGAAAGTTTTTGGAATTTAAAACATTGAAATGGAAAGAACTAAATGTGCGCAAACACATACAGGGTATATTCACCATATTCTTAGCGACAGTTTCCATAGCGATCTATTTACAACTTGATAACACTCTGCTTGGCATCTATGGTGGTCCAGAACATGTGGGAATATATGCTACTGCTAATAAACTGGTTCGTTTTGCTATTTTGTTCATTACTACCTTGGGGTCAGTCATGCTGCCGCGGCTTTCATATTTATATGCACAAAATGATCAATCGCAATATTACGCGTACCTATCAAAAAACTTAAGTTATATCCTGTTCTTTTCGGTTCCTTCCACGGTTTTGTTATTTAGTCTAGCAAAGCCTATAATATTGGTTATGGCGGGCGACGAATTCATTGCGGCTGTAGCTCCCATGAAAATACTAACAGCTTTACTCCCCATTGTCGGAATTGCATACTTCCTTGCGTTTATGGTTTTATACCCGCAAGGTAGAGAGAACGTCTATACCAAGGTCGTATTTGTGTCGGCAGTAATCAGTGTTTTTTTGAATGTTGCTTTAATTCCACACTATTTTGAAATGGCAACGGCCATTGTCAGTGTAGTGGTTGAATTTGCAGCCGTTCTACTTATGATTCTATACGTACGGAATCGGCTATCTTCATTTCGATTATTTAAGCAAACTCATTTTAATTATTTATTTGGCGGCTGCATAGTCTTTATATTATCGCAAATAGTGGCGTATTATGTTGTTCACCCAATCGTAAATATCGTTGCAACTGTTTGTATAGGCATGCTTCTGTACATGGTATTTCTATATTATATGAAAGACCCGATATATAGCTACATTATAAAAAAAATAAGTTCAATACGATGAGTAGTGAAATTGCGGTCTCAGTTATAATTGTAAATTACAATACATTTCCTCTTGTAAGACAGTGTATAGATTCTATTATAAAAGAAACATCTAACATTACATTTGAAATTGTTGTAGTCGATAATAATTCACCTGACCAAAGTATAAGGGAATTGAAAGTTATTTTTCCTGAAATTACCTTAATATTGCAGAAAGAAAATAAGGGTTTTGGAGCCGGTAATAATGTAGGAGCAAGTATTGCTAAAGGAAAATATCTCTTCTTTTTAAATTCAGACACTATTTTAATCAATAACGCTATTGGCATATTACATAGTTTTATGGAATCTTGTCCGAATGCGGGAGTGTGCGGAGGAAATCTTTATACTGCAGATAAAATTCCCACTATATCTTATGAACCGCTAAAACCTCGTCCCCTGGTACGAACCTTTCTTTTATTGTCTCAGATGATCACCCGAAGAATAATAGGAGGCAGTGTATTCTTCTGTAATGGTCAGCAGCCTCGAATGATAAATGGATATATTTCTGGCGCGGATTTCTTTGTTAAAAGCGATCTATTAAGAAAGGTTGGAGGATTTGATGAAGATTTTTTTATGTATTATGAAGAGATTGAGCTGACCTACAGAATCAATCGGCATGGATTAAGATCATACGTAGTGCCTGAGGCTAAGATTATCCATCTCGAAGGTGGATCTCAAATAGACAAAAGCGGAAAAAAGAAAATATGGATGAAAGAAAGTCGCCAACTTTATTATAAGAAAACTGGCACGAAAGGTCTATGGCTGGATTGCTGGGAAGAAAAGGCAATTGCAAATTTCCTCAAGGTCTTCGCATCTAACTAATTGTACATCTTAAAATTTTTTTAGGTGTAGAAACATAATTTAAATTAAATGAATTCAAGAGAAATCGTTATTTTGCATAAGACTAGCGTATCGGACTTTCCGCCTATTTTATCATTTTTAAGGTATCTAAATAAAAATGGTTACCTGATTCATCTTGTCTTGGGATACGAAAGAACAGACGCAATGCGCCAAGAATTACATGAGATATGCGAGACTCTTCATATCACTAATATAGTTCCTTCCAAAAATAAGATATTGTACTGGCTGAAAATCCGGAGAACTTTCTGGAAAATTATCAACGAAAATAGTTACACTTCAAAACTTATTTGGCTGCCAACAGCAGATACTACCTTAGCTCTAGGCAACAAATTACTTAGCTGTAACTATGTTTTAAATCTATATGAACTGTTTGATGACGAACCATTATATTTAAAAAGACTGAAGAAATTCGCATTAAAAGCGAAGATGGTAATATGCTCGAATGAAGAGAGAGCACATATTCTTAGAGTTTGGTGGAAATTGCCGCAGACCCCGGAAGTAATTCTTAACAAACCCTTTACCGGTGTGAGGGGTAGAAATCTCTCTCTTCCACGAGATATTGAAGATAAAATCAGAGCTTTAGATGGCACCAAGATTATTATCTATCAAGGAATGATTCGTGCGGAAAGAGATTTAGAAGGCTTGTGCACCGTTCTAAAGGAACGCTCGGAGTTTTCCCTAATTGTGATGGGGCCGGAAACGCCGTACCTACAGAAGCTTCTTGCTATAAGTAAGGCTATACTTTATATTCCTTTTGTTGCACCACCTTACCATTTACATATTACCAGCCATGCGCACATTGGTGTTTTGTCCTATAACCATTCAAGCCTGAACAATATTTTCTGCGCTCCTAATAAATTGTGGGAGTTTTCTAATTTTAAGCTTCCAATGCTTGGCAACAAGATACCGGGTCTTTACAATACTATTGAGTTAAACAAGATGGGAAAATGTGCCGACTTCAATGATAGGGAATCTATTAATTCTGCACTATCAGACATATTGGAGAATTATGACACTTTTGCAGAAAATGCTTTGGAATATTATAATTCTTATGATTACGATGTTGAACTGTCTAGAATATTAAGCAAACTGGGTTAGAAGTGATGTGTAATGCCAAACCCACGTACTGACTTCTGATTTATAATAAAAGCAAAAAAGAAAAATGTTATATTATATTCTACCCTCGTTTTTTTTAATTGTGATGGTATCTATGATGTATATTTCAAAACTAAAGTTGAAATCATATGGCACATTTCTGTTCTTCGCATGTTTTCCGGCTATTATTATAGCGGTACTCAGTGGAGACTCTGGCACGGATAAAAATGCATATTACACGTGGATTGGCAATAGTTTTAATGGAAATATTGACGAAGTTACGTATGAACCAGGCTTTAAGTACCTAAGTGTACTCTTATCTTATGTTTATCCGAGTGTTTACTTTATTATTCCTGCAATAGGCTTTTTAACCTCTATAATACTCATAAAATCTTATTCAAGAAATAAGTATCATTTGCTTATTTTTACCTTCTTAATATTCCCCTATTTCTATTTTGATATGACGATGAATGGGCTGCGGTACGGGCTGAGCTTTGCACTCTCATCATTGGCAGCATATCAATTAAGCAAACCGAAAAAGAATAGTTTCCTCTTTTTTGTATTTGCAATTTTCGCGGTCAGCATGCAGTATTCTTCTTTCCTCATTGTAGGTTTGATTTATCTTTCTCAAATTAACTTTAAGAAGATTCATCTGCTCTTTTTAGTCATTGTTGGCTACGCTGTTGTAAGTCTTTTAGACGTGCAATATTTTGAAAATAAGGTTGATATATATAATGATATTAGCCGTCCTTCCGGTATATCGGGACTATCTCCGCTTGTACTTTTTATTACTATATTTCTTTTAAACTGGTATCTTCAAAAGAAATTAAGTTGGATATATTTTATTATTTTGGGGCTTGAAGTTTTATCCTTTCTTTTGTCATTGAAATCATATTCAGGTTTACGCTTTCAAACGTTGATAATGTTCACGCTTTTGATATTTATCGCTCACTTTCAGAGGGCTCCAATTTTAAAAAAGCGCTTCTTGGCTGTGTATTTTCTAATAGCCTGCCTAAGTCTTTTCCTGAAACTTCGTAATTTCATAAGCGAAGAGAAATTTGTAGAAACACCATTTATTCCATATGAGTTCTTTTGGCAAAGAAGGTAATGGCTGTGTTTCTGTTATAATGCCTGTATATAATGCAGAATCGACAGTGCTACAGTCCATAAAATCAGTAGTTTCGCAGTCATATACTGATTGGGAATTATATATTATTGATGATGGCTCCACAGATCGCTCGTCCAAAATTATAAAAGATTTTATTGCAGAATCCGACAAGAAAACTGAAAAAAAAATATTTTATTTAAGGAAGGAAAATGAGGGACCGTCTAAAGCAAGAAATCTAGGAATAGAAAAATCCTCCGGACATTTTATTGCTTTTTTAGATTCAGATGATATGTGGGTACGCGACAAACTTGAAATCCAGGTGAAATACGCCAACTTATATACTGATGTGGGTATTATTTCAGGTGGTTTCAACGGCAGTGTGGTTAAAACAGAGGCTAAGTTTGTTTCGATTTCGTTCGCACAGTTGCTGCAGAGGAATTATTTTAATACGCCGACTGTTTTGCTGGAGCGCAAAAAGCTCGGTGAAAGCCGTTTTGCCGAAAACCAAAAATATTCAGAAGATTATAGGTTATGGCTTGAACTGACTTATAGATATAAAGGAATTTACCTCAATGAAACTATAGCAAAAAGCATAACAGGAAAATTAAGTTATGGCATTAGCGGCCTGTCATCCAATGTATGGCAAATGGAAAAAGGAGAATTATCAAATTTTTATTTTTTATGGAAAATGAAAAGAATAAAAACGAGTACGTTGCTTCTAAGCAGTTCATTCTCTATATTAAAATTTCTAAGACGAATATTAATTTTGGCAGCAAAACGACTTGGTATTTAAAGAAATACATTTTATGACGAGGACGACAAATCAGATCGTAGATTTATTTCTAGGGATTCAAAAAAAAATTTTTTAACTCCACGCTTGACAATGGTTGAAAATACTAGGCCATTTTAACTTAATCTTTACAAAGTAATATAAAGGATAAAAAAAAAAGAATCTATATGACCTGCTTTACTTTCTACCACACCCTGGTCGGAAAAATCTTGTTGATTAATTTAGAGGTTTTCTTTTGAAAAATGTTGAAAGGCACATTTGGACAAATGCAAGGTGTGTTCGTAAACGCTGATTCACTTACAAACAAAAAAAAAGAGCTTCACTTGGGGCATTAAGATGGTAAGAACATACAGAAAAACAATTATTTTCATAATAACCGATTACGGTAGTTTTAATAACTTTCTTGGGGAGATAGCTATTGAGCTTGCGCTAAAAAATTATAAAGTACATGTTTTCACAGCTAAGGAAAAAGTGATTAAAATAGCGGATAAATATAACTATGAAGACTACGGGATATGTTTTCATTTTTTTAAATTTCCCAGAAGTTTTAACCTTTTCAACCACCTTAGGATTTCAACCGCAATACAAAGTAAAATAAAGGAAATTAATCCAGCTATTGTTAGCATTCATTTTACGACTGGCATTTTCACAACAGTTCTCAAGAGTAAATTGCCTTACCGTACAATTGGTACTTTTCATGGCTTGGGATATCCTGTTATTGAGAACCGCATAAAAAAGCAGGTTTTTAAGATGGTGGAGTATTTCTCCGCTAGTCGGCTGGATGAAATTTGGGTGCTAAATAAGTCTGACGAGAAGTTATTAGCCGAACATTTTAATAATGTGTTTCTGTTGCCTACTAGTGGCCTCGGCTGTAACCTTGCAAAATTTGATCCTGAAAATTTTCGCAGTAGGGAAGTTAGTTTAAAAGAAAAATACGATATAAAAGAGTCCGATATTGTCATTTCATTTACAGGCAGATATGTTAATTTTAAGGGTTATGATATTGTCATTAAAACCTTTAGGCATCTGGAGAACAATTTTAAAAATATTAAACTAATTACGATGGGAGGCCATGATAAAATACACCCCACCGGTTTGAACGAAGAGGAAGAAGTATACTTACAAACCAATCCTAATATAATAGATATCGGATTTACTGAAAATGTGCAGGATTTTCTTTCGCTGACAGATATTTTCTTTTTTCCGAGTAAGAAGGAAGGTATGCCAGTCTGTATTATTGAGGCACTTGCCATGGGACTTCCGGTTATCACATTTGATGCGCGAGGTTGTAATGATCTTGTTGCGGATCATATTACGGGGCGGCTCATGCCATTAAACTCGCAGCCGATGGATTTTGCGCAGACAATCACTTCACTGCTGCAAAATAAAAACACGCTGGCTGAATTGCGTAAAAAGGTTAGATCAGTACGAACTGAACTGTCACGTGAACATTTTCTGAAACACCAAATAAATTATTTTGAGTCTATATGATTACTACCGTTCCTAAAGGATTTGAGGCCGAAAATGCTTTCGTGTATTTTGAGAATGACGCCAAAATTAAATTGATACCTTAAGGATATGTGAAAAAATTGAACTTAAATGGCTCTATGTTGTAATCTACTACTCGAAAGATCTAATTTTGATTACATCTTACCGAAATAAGATTGGCGCCATTTACTGTTTTACTTATTGAATTATTTTACCTTTTATGACACTACTTCGCAAATTGGGGCGGCATTGAAGTCATACCTGTTTATGAATATAACTATGTTTAATTGCAGTAGTACACCCGGAAAAAACACTTAAAAAAAATAATTTCCAATTGCAAACGATTGAAAAAAAATTAATTATGAAAAATGTACTGATAACAGGCGGTGCGGGTTTTATAGGCTCAAATTTAGCTTTAAAGTTAGTTAAAAAAGGTTATTCTGTTACCGTTTTAGACAATCTTTCGCCACAAATTCATGGTGAAAACCCTGCGGAAAATTCACCGCTTTTTCTAAGCATTAAAGATAAAGTGAAATTCATTCACGGCTCTGTCACCAATGCAGAAGACTGGAAAAAAGCTTTGCAGGGACAGGACGCTATTGTACACTATGCCGCAGAAACCGGCACGGGACAATCAATGTACGAAGTGCAGAAATATGTGGACGTCAATATTTCCGGAACCTCATTAATGTTGGATTTATTAGTGAATGGGGAACACGAAATTCAAAAAGTACTTGTCGCATCTTCACGCTCGATTTATGGTGAAGGAAAATATTTCAGCAAAGAATTAGGCGCGGTTTATCCTAAACACCGCGTTTCCGAAGAGATGGACCGCGGAAATTTCGAACCAACTTATCCGAATTCCAGCGAGCTAGAAGTTGCTGCCACCGATGAAAATTCAAAAATTCATCCTTCATCAGTTTACGGTATAACGAAGCAAAATCAGGAACAAATGGTGCTTACTGTTTGCCCAACCATCGGTATTGCGGGCGTCGCCTTCCGATACCAAAATGTTTATGGTCCCGGGCAATCGCTGAAAAATCCGTACACCGGAATTCTTTCTATTTTTTCCACCCAAATAAAAAACGGGAATTCCATCACCATTTTTGAAGACGGAAAAGAAAGCCGAGATTTCGTTTTCATCGATGATGTCGTGGATGCCACCATCTTAGGTTTAGAAAAAAATGAGGCAAATAACGAGGTGTTTAACGTGGGAACCGGCGTGGCGACCGACGTGATGACCGTGGCAAAGGAACTTTCAAAAAATTACGGTGTTGAGGTGCCGCTTATCATCTCCGGAAATTACCGTCTGGGAGATATTCGTCATAATTTTGCCGATTTTTCAAAAATAAAAACAATGCTAGGTTTTGAGCCGAAAGTTAGCTTTGAAGAAGGTCTGGAGAAGTTCACGGCGTGGGTAAATACTCAGGAAATTCAGGAAGACCAGTTCGGGAAATCCATCGAAGAAATGAAATCCAAAGGTTTGCTTAAATAAAGCCTTCTACTAAAGAAACAGCCTTTGCTAGTAAAAAAAATATTCGAGGAAAAAAGTGTTTTTGTCTCTGTTTAGACCTTTATTTGGAACCTTGCAAAGTAATCCGCCAAAAATGTGGGCAACATTGACTACGTTTTATTATTTTTGGGCACTGTACATTTCGATTATTACTTAAGTGCGCTTTAAATAGCAGTGCAGCAAAATAAGACTGAAAATGTTCATCTCTTATTACATGGGCAGCAAAACGGTTTTTATTACAGCAAATGTTCGAAAAAAGTTTCAACGATTTCCATTATAGAAAACTAAGTTTTAAAAAACCGGAAAACTGAGCCAATTATTAAGCTTTATGAAATTAAAGGCAATGTATTAATGAAAAATATATCTATCACCGGGAAACAGGGTTTCGTTGGAAAAAACCTGACTTCATACCTGTCAGAAAACCAATTTTGTGTGAGCCGAATTTCGCTCCGAAATTCCTGCGAATATCCTGATTCTGCAGATGCAGTCATTCATTTGGCGGGAATCGCGCATGATCTAGCTAAAACTGCGGACGACGAAGTTTATTTTAAAATTAACCGCGATTTAACCATTCAACTTTTCAATGAATTTTTAAAATCATCAACTAAAGATTTTTTTTACTTCAGCTCCGTAAAAGCTGCCGCAGACAGCGTTGAAGGCTTTTTGGATGAAAAATTAGCCGCAAATCCTGCGACTCCTTATGGTAAATCTAAGCTTGAAGCCGAAAACTATTTGCTTTCTCAAAAATGGCCGGACGGAAAGCGCGTTTTTATTATCCGTCCGTGTATGATTCACGGACCTGGCAACAAGGGCAACCTGAATTTGCTCTATAAAGTTGTGAAAAAAGGAATTCCCTGGCCTTTGGCCGCTTTCGAAAACCGCAGATCTTTTTTAAGTATCGACAATCTGAATTTTTTAATTTTAAAAATGCTTCAAAATGCGGATATTCCCTCAGGAATTTATAATTTCGCGGATGATCAAAATTTGTCAACAACAGAAGTGGTGAAA
>Ga0308157_10003381_pt1 | contig 23392 bp, 17 predicted proteins | sample PhyBR1_FD_201035 | JGI IMG/M metagenome (GOLD analysis project Ga0308157, IMG submission 201035) | Phyllosphere microbial communities from UC Gill Tract Community Farm, Albany, California, United States - DLSLB.R1 | ecosystem: Host-associated > Plants > Phyllosphere > Unclassified | place: USA...
CCCCACAGAAGGAGCCTGACCATGAAGGCAGCACCCGAGGACCAGGTCATCCTCCTCGACGTCCAGCGTCTCGACAACGACGTCACCCGCATCGCGCACCGCATCACGTCGTTGCAGAAGGGCGACCGGCTGACCGAGCTGAGCAAGCAGGCCGCGGGCCTCCGCAGCGAACTCGTCGCCGCCACCGGCGAGGTCGAGGACGCCGAGCGCGACCTCGCCCGTCTGGAGTCCGACACCGCGGTCGCGCAGGCCCGTGTCGAACGCGACACCACGATGCTGCAGAACGTCGCGAACGCGAAGGACGCCGCCGGACTGCAGAGCGAGCTCGACTCGCTGCAGCGGCGCATCGGCGGCCTCGAGACCGCCGAGCTCGAGATCATGGAGAACCTCGACGGGCTCCGCGCCCGGGTCGGTGACATCGAGGCGAAGCTCGCCGACGTCGAGGCCGCCCGCGGTGGTCTGGTCGCCGAGCGTGACGCGGAGATCGCCCGGCTCACGGCCGACCGCGAGTCCGCCGAGCAGGCCCGCGCCGACGTCGCCGCCAAGGTGCCGGCCGAGCTGCTCGCCCTGTACGACCGGCAGCGTGCGCGCTACGGCTTCGGCGCCTCGCTGCTGCAGGGCGGCGTGTCGACGGCCTCGGGCGTGGCGCTCAACAACTCCGACCTGCAGACGATCCGCCGGGCTGCGCCCGACGACGTGGTGCTGTGCCCCGACAGCGACGCGATCCTGGTGCGGACGGCCGAGTCCGGGCTGTAGACGCGAGCGATGTCCGTGGCGGAGGCGTGGTGCCAGCTGGCACCGCGCCTCCTGTCCGTTCGTGGGCTGGTCGCAACGCGTCGGGTGCGTGCCGTCGAGCGGTCACGAACTGTCGGCTGCGGCCGTGCCAACCGACGGTTGGTGACCACTCGGCAGAACTGAGCGGGGAGTCGTGACCGCGCGCGCCGCCAGCCTGGAGGCCCGTGGCGGCGCCGCACCGCGCCTCCGGTCCGTTCGTGGGCTGGTCGCAACGCGTCGGGTGCGTGCCGTCGAGCGGTCACGGTCCGTCGGCTGCGACCCTGCCGGCCGACGGTTGGTGACCGCTCGGCGAGCCTGAGCGGGGAGTCGTGACCGTGCGTGCCGCCTGACGGGAGGCCCGTGGCGGCGCCGCACCGCGCCTCCCGACCGTCGTGGGCTGGTCGCAACGCGTCGGGTGCGTGCCGCCGTGCGGTCACGGTCCGTCGGCTGCGGCCCTGCCGGCCGACAGTTGGTGACCGCTCGGCGAACCTGAGCGGGCTGTCGTGACCGCGCGCGTCGCCCGCGCCGACCGACGCCCGCCCGCGCGGCAAGGAGGAGGGGCGAATGGGCCGGCCGTACGCCGGGTTCTGTCCCGCCGCTTGCACGGCGGTGACGGCCATCTCTCTCGGACCGACGTTGCCGTCGGCCTCCAGCGGTCTACCCGAGGACTCGGCGAGCAGCCTCAACGTCCTCTGTCTGACCTTGCTCCGGGCGAGGTTTACCGAGCGGATCCGGTCACCCGGACCCCTGGTGGTCTCTTACACCACCGTTTCACCCTTACCGACGTTGCCGCCGGCGGTCTGCTTTCTGTGGCACTGTCTCGCGGATTGCTCCGGGTGGGTGTTACCCACCGCCCTGCTCTGTGGAGCCCGGACGTTCCTCGGCGCTCCCGGGGGAGCGACGCGACCGTCTCACCGACCCATTCGCTGGACCGAGTCTACCCGGCTCCGCGGTGTCCGACGCGAGGGGAGCCCCACGCACACGCGTACCTGATGAGAACGGGCGTACCTGGTCGGAAGTTCCGACCAGGTACGCCCGGTTCGACCAGGTACGCCCGCGACGAGGGGCCCGACCAGCGCTAGACGCTGCGCGCCGCCAGGGTCGCGGCACCGATGATGCCGGCGTTGTTGCGAAGCGTCGCGGGGATGATGTCGGCCTGCAGGTCGAGCAGCGGGAGGAACTCCTCGTACTGCTTCGAGACCCCGCCGCCGACGACGAAGAGCTCGGGGGAGAGCAGCGCCTCGAGCGTCGAGTAGTACTTCTGCAGGCGCTTCGCCCAGTGCTTCCACGACAGGTCGTCGCGCTCCTTGGCGGCGAACGAGGCCCTCGACTCGGCGTCGTGCCCCTCGATCTCCAGGTGCCCGAGCTCCGAGTTGACGATGAGCACGCCGTCGTTGATGAGCGCGGTGCCGATGCCGGTGCCGAGCGTCGTCACGATGACCAGGCCGTCCTTGCCCTTGGCCGCACCGAACTGCTGCTCGGCGAACCCGGCGGCGTCGGCGTCGTTGACGAAGTGGATGGAGCGGCCGAGTTCCTTCTCGAACAGCGCCTCGGCCTCGAAGCCGATCCACTTCTTCGACACGTTCGCGGCGGACATCGTCTTGCCGTCCCGCACGATCGCCGGGAAGCAGACGCCCACGGGGACGTCGTCACCGGGGGCGAGCTCGCCGATGATCTCCTTGACCACCGCCGTGATGTCCTGGGGCTTCCCGCCCTCGGGCGTGGCCTTCTTGATGCGGTCCGTGGTGAGGGCGCCGGACGCGACGTCGACGATCGCGCCCTTGATGCCCGTACCACCGATGTCGACGCCGACTGCGAGGGAGGTCATGAGGTTGTCGTGCCTTTCGGTTGCCTGCCGGAGGTGTCCGGTCAGGAGACGGTGAGGAGCTCCGCGCCGCGTTCGGTGACGACGAGGGTGTGCTCGAACTGCGCGGTCCACGACTTGTCACGGGTCGAGACCGTCCAGTCGTCGGACCAGATGTCGGCCTCGATGCCGCCGAGCGTGAGCATGGGTTCGATGGTGAACACCATGCCGGGTTCGATCACCGTGTCGTACTGCGGTGCGTCGTAGTGGGGGATGATCAGACCGGAGTGGAACGCCCGGCCGACGCCGTGTCCGGTGTAGTCGCGGACGACGCCGTAGCCGAAGCGCTTGGCGTACGCCTCGATCGCGCGGCCGATCACGTTGACCTGCCGGCCCGGGGCGACGGCCTTGATGCCGCGACGCAGTGCCTCTTCGGTCCGGGTGACCAGGTCCGACACCTCAGGGGCTGCCTGCCCGACGACGAACGTGCGGTTCGTGTCGCCGTGCATGCCGTCCTTGTACGCGGTGATGTCGATGTTGACGAGGTCGCCCTCCTGCAGGACGGTGTCGTCGGGGATGCCGTGGCAGATGACCTCGTTGAGACTCGAGCAGAGCGACTTCGGGTAGCCGCGGTAGCCGAGGGTGGAGGGGTAGGCGCCGTGCGCGACGACGAACTCGTGCCCGATCCGGTCCAGCTCATCGGTGGTGACACCGGGGTGGACGGCTTCACCGACTGCGTCGATGGCCTGCGACGCGATGCGTCCGGCGACCCGGATGCGCTCGACCTCGTCCGGGGTGTAGGTGTCACCGAGACCGTGCTCGTGGGGCTCGACCTTCCCGACGTACTCCGGACGCTCGATGTCCTTCGGGACGGCGCGGTGCGGGGAGATGCGGCCGGCGGTCAGGTGTCCGTGTTCGTCCCGGGGCATGCCGACCACTCTAGCCGCGGCGCGACGCGCCGAGCGGAACCGCCCCAGGGCGCAGCCCGACGCGCCGAGCGCAACCGTCCCGGGGTGCGGCCCGACGCGCCGAGCGCAACCGCCCCGGGGTGCGGCCCGACGTGGTGGACGTGACTGCCTGGAGGCCCGGTGCCGGTCCGCCGGACCGGCTCCGGGCCTCCAGTCGGTCACGTGGGTACGGTGGGCGGCATGAGCGAAGAACGCATCGAGTCCCAGTGGTGGTTCAACGACAAGACCGGACAGGTCGAGCAGGGCCCGCAGTCCCCGCAGCGTGACCGGATCGGCCCGTTCGCGACGCGCGAGGAGGCGCAGCACGCGCTCGACCGCATCGCCGCGAACAACGAGAAGTGGGACGCCGAGGACCGCTGAGCACCGCGGCCGGCGCTCCGCCGGCGCCCCGGTGACGGCGCGTCGCACGGCCCCGCGCACACCGCCGGACCACTAGCCTGGGACGAGGCCCGCCAGCGGCCACCCGATACACGGAAAGGTCGTGCATGGACAAGCAGACGGACTTCGTGCTCCGCACCATCGAGGAGCGCGGCATCAAGTTCATCCGACTCTGGTTCACGGACGTCATCGGGACGCTGAAGTCGGTGGCGATCGCCCCGGCCGAGGTCGAGGGCGCGTTCGCCGAGGGCATCGGGTTCGACGGCTCCGCGATCGAGGGCCTCACCCGTTCCTACGAGGCCGACGTCCTGGCACACCCGGACCCCTCGACCTTCCAGATCCTGCCGTGGCGCGGCGAGATCGACCCCACCGCTCGGATGTTCTGCGACATCACGACGCCGGACGGGCAGCCCGCCGTGGCCGACCCCCGCAACGTGCTGAAGCGCACCCTGGCCCGGGCGAGCGACCGAGGGTTCACGTTCTACACGCACCCCGAGATCGAGTTCTACCTGCTGAAGAGCCGCGAGTGGAAGGACGGCGGCCCGCAGCCCGTCGACCAGGCCGGCTACTTCGACAACGTCCCCGGCGGCAGCGCGCACGACTTCCGCCGCCGGTCGGTCCGGATGCTCGAGGACCTCGGCATCTCGGTCGAGTTCTCGCACCACGAGGCCGGCCCCGGGCAGAACGAGATCGACCTCCGCTACGCCGACGCACTGACGATGGCGGACAACATCATGACCTTCCGCACCGTGGTGAAGGAAGTGGCGATCGAGCAGGGCGTCTACGCGACGTTCATGCCGAAGCCGATCTCCGGCCAGCCCGGTTCCGGCATGCACACCCACGTCTCGCTGTTCGAGGGTGACCAGAACGCCTTCTACGAGGCCGGTGGCCAGTACCAGCTGTCGCAGACGGCCAAGCACTTCATCGCCGGCGTGCTCAAGCACGCGCCGGAGATCACCGCGGTGACGAACCAGTTCGTCAACTCGTACAAGCGGCTCTGGGGCGGTGACGAGGCCCCGTCCTTCGTCACCTGGGGCCACAACAACCGCTCGGCCCTGGTGCGCGTGCCGCTCTACAAGCCGAACAAGGGCCAGTCCTCGCGGATCGAGTACCGCGGCATCGACTCGGCGGCGAACCCGTACCTGGCGTACTCGCTGCTGCTCGCCGCCGGCCTCAAGGGCATCGAGGAAGAGTACGAGCTCCCCGCCGAGGCCGAGGACAACGTCTGGAGCCTCAGTGACTCGGAGCGCCGGGCCCTGGGCTACAGCCAGCTGCCCGCGAGCCTCGACCACGCGCTGAGCCTCATGGAGGACTCCGAGCTGGTGGCCGAGACCCTCGGCGAGCAGGTGTTCAACTTCGTGCTGCTCAACAAGCGGCAGGAGTGGAAGCGCTACCGCGACCAGGTCACCCCGTTCGAGCTCGACACCAACCTCGGCGCGCTCTAGAACCGAGCGCCCTGACCCCTCGGGAGCACGTTCCACATGACCGGTCGGACGACGACGTCACGTTCGGAGCTGGCCCGTCTGGGGTTCGCGGAGCTGTCGGAGAGCCTCGAGCGGGCTGCCGACCTGGAGGCCCGGTTCGGCCCCGACGTGCCGCTGCCGGTCGCCGGGTCTGCCGCGCTCTGGGGTGGCACCGCCGATCCGGACGGCGCCCTGCGGATGCTCGAGCGGCTGCTCGAGCGCGCGCCGGACGAGCTCCGCCCCGTCCTGACGGACGACGCGGCGACCGAGCGCCTGATCCGCCTGCTCGGCGCCTCGATCGGGCTCGGGGAGTTCCTGCACCGCCGCCCGGCCGAGCTGGCACTGCTGCTCGAACCGGTCGGCGAACCGTGGTCGCAGGAGCGGTACACGGCGTCGCTGACCGAGGCCGTCGACGGTGCCACGGGTGAGGACGCCCGGATGCGCCTGCGGGTGCGCTACCGCCGGCACCTCGCCCAGATCGCCCTGTTCGACGTGCTGCACGCCGTGCCGACCGATGCCTTCCCGGCCGTCGCGGCGGGGCTCGCCGACCTGGCGGGCGCCACCCTCGACGCCGCGGTCGACATCGCCCGACGCGAGGTCCCGTTCCCCGCGGCCGACGTCGCGGCGACCCCGCTCGCGGTGATCGCGATGGGCAAGGCCGGTGCGCGCGAGCTCAACTACGTCAGCGACGTCGACGTCATCTTCGTCACGGAGCCCACCGACGACGTCTCCACCGACCGGGCCGTGCTCGTCTCCACCCGCATCGCGATCGCCGCGATGCACGCGATCACGGACCTCGCCGCCGAGCCCGCGCTGTGGGAGGTCGACGCGAACCTCCGGCCCGAGGGCAAGGACGGCGCACTCGTCCGCACCCTCGACTCGCACGTGGCGTACTACGAGCGCTGGGCGAAGGGGTGGGAGTTCCAGGCGCTGCTCAAGGCCCGTCCGATCGCCGGGTCCGCCGACCTGGGTGACCGGTACGCCGAGGCCGTCGCGTCGTTCGTGTGGAACTCGTCCACCCGGCCGGGGTTCGTCGAGTCGGTGCAGCGCATGCGTGAGCGGGTGACCGAGCACATCCCCGATGCCGACGTCGACCGGCAGCTCAAGCTCGGTCCCGGCGGCCTGCGGGACGTCGAGTTCACCGTGCAGCTCCTGCAGCTCGTGCACGGCCGTGACGACCCGTCCGTGCGGGTCCGGTCGACGCTCGAGGCGATGGACGCCCTGACCGACGCCGGGTACGTCGGCCGTGCTGAGGCCGCTCGGTTCGGCCCGGACTACGCGCTGCTCCGGGTGCTCGAGCACCGCATCCAGCTCCGGCGCCTGCAGCGGACGCACCTGATGCCCTCCGACGAAGAGGAACTGCGGGTGCTCGCCCGGTCGAGCGGCGTCGCGGCATCGGCCCCGGCGCTCGAGGCCCGCTGGCGCGCCGTGAAGCTCGAGGTCCGCGGGCTGCACGAGCGGCTGTTCTACCGCCCGCTGCTGTCCGCGGTGGCCTCCACCGAGGACGAGATCGTCCTGACCAACGACCAGGTCGTCGACCGGCTCGCCGGTGTCGGGTTCGTCGACCCCGCCGGAGCCGTCGGCCACATCCGCGCCCTCACGCAGGGCACGAGCCGACGCGCGGCGATCCAGCGGAACCTGCTCCCGGTGCTCCTGCGCTGGATGGCCGAGGGGCCGGCGCCGGACCGTGCGCTGCTGGCCTTCCGGCGGTTGAGCGACGGGCTGGGGGAGTCGAGCTGGTTCCTCCGCATGCTGCGCGACTCGTCCGGCGCCGCACACTCGCTCACCACGGTGCTGTCCGAGTCGGCGTTCCTGTCCGGGCTGCTCGAGCGGTTCCCCGAGGCGGTCGCCTGGCTCGACGAACCCGAGGCGCTCCTGCGTCCGCGGCCGATCGACTCCCTGCTCGCCGAGATGACCGCGACGACCGCCCGGCACGGCAACGACGTCGACGGCTCCGCGGCTCTGCTGCGCTCGGCCCGACGTCGGGAGACCCTGCGGCTCGGCATGGCCGCCGTGCTCGGCTCCCTCGACGTCGACGGCCTCGGCCCGGCCCTGAGCGACGTCACCGAGGCCACCCTCGCCGGCGCCCTCGCGCTCGCCCGCCGGGACGCCCCCGAGGGCTTCGAGTTCGGCATCATCGCGATGGGCCGGTACGGCGGGCGGGAGCTCGGCTTCGGGTCGGACGCCGACGTGCTGTACGTGTACCGCGCACCCGACCTGGCCCCCGAGGTCGCGTCCCGGACCGCCCAGACCATCGTGCGCGAGCTCAACCGCCTGACCGAGGACACCATCCACCCGCTCGACCTCGACATCGACCTGCGCCCCGAGGGCAAGAACGGGCCCGTCGTGCGCACGCTCGAGTCCTACGGCGCCTACTACGCCCGCTGGTCGCTCACGTGGGAGGCGCAGGCGCTCCTCCGTGCCCGCGGTGCCGTCGGTGACGCACAGCTCCTGCGTGACTTCGAGCACCTCGCCGACCGCACGCGGTACCCGGAGCAGATCGATGACCACCAGGTGCGCGAGGTCCGCCGCATCAAGGCCCGCGTCGAGTCGGAGCGGCTGCCCCGCGGCGCCGACCCGGCCCGGCACCTCAAGCTCGGTCGCGGATCGCTCAGCGACGTCGAGTGGTTCGTGCAGCTCCTGCAGCTGCAGCACGCGCTCGAGATCCCGTCGCTCCGGACCACGTCGACGCTCGAGGCGCTCGACGCCGCGGTCGACGCCGGACTCGTCGGCGCCGAGGACGGCGAGCGGCTCGGGGCCGCCTGGCGCTTCGCGTCGCGCACCCGCAGTGCCCTCGTGCTGTGGTCGGGGAAGACCACCGACGTGCTGCCCGTCGACCGCGTCCAGCTCGAGGGCGTCGCACGGCTGATGGAGTACCCGCCGGGCTCCGCGAGCCGCCTCGAGGACGACTACCTCGGCGTCACGCGGCGCGCACGGCAGGTGTTCGAGCGCGAGTTCTACGGCGCCTGACCCGCCGCCGACGCAGCTCCGAGCACCCCGCGACACGCCCGAGCGTCAGCGGACGGACCCGACCTGAGCAGCCATCGAAGGTTAATTCTCCGTGTCGCACGACGTCCCCCGACGGCACCCTCTTCGTACCCCTGTTCGAAACGGAGTCCGGCTCGTTACCGGGCCGTGACCGAACTCCCACCGGACCGCCAGGGGACCTTTTCCGACGTCCCCCGACACGCCGCGTGACCACCTGCTGACCTGGGCTTTCCGTCGGACCCGACCCGTGCCTCCAGGCCGCACCTGTCGCCCATCAGGGCGACCCTGCGTCGAGGCGTGGTCCGCAGGAGTGCTGTCAGCACCACGGGGGACCGCTCCGACCGGCCGAGAGGGGGACCGGTGTGTACCCCGTAACGCGCCCGTAACGCCCCCGGACGGGGGCCGCGTTGCGCGCGCGTTCAGGTTCTGCATCAATTGCATCACCCGAACCGGCCCTGATTCCCCGATGAAGCGGAATCTCCACCTCGAACGTTGAAGCAGGGATCAGTGTTCACCTTCATTCTGCAGATCAGGCAGATGGTCGAAGGCCACCCCGAGTTCTACCTGTTCGCCGTGTACTCCGCGGTGATCTGGTTGCTCTGGTTGCTCAAGGTCGTCATCTCCGCCCGCTACCGCCCCTTCACCGGCACCTTCGTCGGTACCACCAGCGTCGTCGTCCCCGTCGTGGACGAACCGCTCGACCTCTTCCGTGACGTCATCGGCCGCATGGTCGAGCAGCAGCCCGGCGAGATCATCGTCGTCATCAACGGTGCCCGCAACGAGGCGCTCGAGGAGGTCTGCGACGAGTTCGCCCCGCTCGTCCGCTGGACCCACACGCCCATCCCGGGCAAGCGCAACGCCGTCAAGGTCGGCACCGAGATGTCCAACGGCGACATCACCGTGCTGGTCGACTCCGACACCGTCTGGACCCCCGGCGCGCTCGAGGAACTCCTCAAGCCGTTCGCCGACGAGTCCGTCGGTGGTGTGACGACCCGGCAGCGCATCCTCGAACCGGAGCGCAGCTGGATCACCCGCTGGGCCGACTGGCTCGAGAACTCGCGGGCGCTCTACTCGATGCCGGCACAGAGTGTCCTCGGGCAGATCGGCTGCCTGCCCGGGCGCACCATCGCGTTCCGCCGGAGCATCCTCATGCGGGTGATGGACCGGTTCATGCACGAGAAGTTCATGGGCGTGTTCCTCGAGGTCTCGGACGACCGGACACTGACGAACCTCACGCTCAAGGAGGGGTACCGGACCGTCTACCAGTACACGTCGCTGGTCTACACGGACGCCCCGCTGCAGGTGAAGAAGCTGTTCAAGCAGCAGCTCCGCTGGGCCCGCGGCTCGCAGTACAACACGCTGCGGATGCTGCCGTGGATGCTCGGCCACGCCCCGGTCCTCGCGGCGTTCTTCATCACCGACATCATCCTGCCGTTCATGCTCTTCGGCGTGATCGCCGGCTGGATCTACCGCGCCTTCACCGGCCAGGGCGAGAACCTCTACCAGGGCATCCTGTCGCAGTACGGCTTCTCGACCGGGTTCGTCTACGTCGCGGCGCTCATGGTGATCTCGAGCGTGCTGAGCATGGCGATCCGCCAGATGCGGCACCTGTCCGAGAAGCCGAGCGACTTCTTCCGCCTGCCGATGTTCATCATCGTGTCGACGTTCTTCCTGATGCCGATCCGGCTCATCGGCTTCTTCCGCCTGGCGCACGCCTCCGGCTGGGGGACCCGGGCCGGTGCCTACGCCGGCGGTCCGATGCAGGAGGACCCGGCGGACGCCGTTCAGCCGCTGTCCTCCGCGGCGCAGGTCCCGGTCAGTCCGATCGACGCCGAACGGGCCCGGTCGGCCGGGGTCGACCAGGTGGCTGTCGACCGTGCGTTCGACGAGCTCTTCGGCGCCGACGCGGCGACCAACTCCACCACCACCGTGCTCGCCACCCGCCGCGAGGCCGCAGCAGCGGTCGCGCAGCAGGAGGCCCAGCGAGCAGCCGCGCCGGCCCCCGCCCGAGCCCGCCGGTACAACCCGTACGCAGCGATCCCGTACGTGATCGGCATCGCGATCTTCGCCCTGGAGGCGTTCCTCATTGTCTGACTTCATCCGTTCCTCGAGTGCTTGGTGGGCGCAGTCCAGCAAGCACGCCCGCCGGACGGCCATCGGCACGACGGCCATCGTGCTGGCGCTCGGCCTCATCACCTGGTCGGTGTGGATCTCACCCTCCGGCCCCGTCTCGACCGCCGTGCACCAGGCGCTCGGCGTCGAGGCGCCGAAGGCCAAGAAGGTGTCCGCCGCCGAGCTGCAGACGCAGCTCGACGCCGCCCAGGAGCGCATCTGGTCACTCGAGGGCAAGCTCGACTCCCGCACGGCCCAGGCCGGGTCGCGTGGCGACCAGATCTCGGAACTCAAGGCGCAGATCGCGTCGCTGCAGTCCCAGCTCGGTGCCGCGAAGGACTCGGGAGGCTCGTCCAACGTCAACGCCGCGGGTTCCGGCAGCGGTGGCTCGGGTTCCGGCGGGTCCGGTGCCGGTTCGGCCGGTGCGTCCGGGTCCGGCTCGGGCTCGTCTGACAACGGCTCCGGCAGCGGCTCCGGTTCCGGCAACGGATCCGGGTCCGGCTCTGGTTCCGGCAACGGTGGCGGCTCGAAGCCGAACCCCGGTCCCTCGACCGACCCGGGTGCCACCCCGGTCGTCACGCCGACCAAGGCCGAGATCCTCGGTCAGCAGTCGCGCTGGTACGGCCTGTACACCGCGCAGTCCCCGTTCAACTGGGCCGAGTACGACGAGGTCTCCCGTCAGGTCGGCACCGCGTCGAACATGACCGGCTTCTTCCAGGGCTTCGACCAGGAGTTCAACGCCCCCGCGGTGCAGCGCTCCTGGGCCAACGGCCGTGTCCCGCTCATGACGTGGGAGACGGTGCCGGCGCAGACCGGCAACGACCAGAAGTACGTCCCCGGGTACACCAACGAGGACATCTCCGGCGGGTCGTTCGACGCCTACCTGACGAAGTACGCCAAGGCGCTGGCGGCCAACGGGCAGCCGATGGTCATCCGTCTCGACCACGAGATGAACGGCTCCTGGTACAACTGGTCCGAGGGTGAGGCCCAGAAGAACCCGGCCGGCTCCTACAAGAAGATGTGGCAGCACGTGCACGACGTCTTCCAGGCGAACGGTGCGAACAAGTACGTCATCTGGGACTGGTCCCCGAGCCGCATCGACAAGCTCGGCAACCCGAAGTACCAGACGCTCGAGTACATGCAGCAGTACTACCCGGGTGCGGACTACGTGGACTGGGTCGGCATGAGCGGCTACTACCGCGATGCCACCGAGCAGCCGTCCTTCGCGAACACGTTCGGAGCGACGCTCGCGCAGCTCCGCCAGATTGCGCCGGGCAAGGGCATCATGCTCAACGAGATCGGGGCGACCGAGACCGGCACGAGTGTCGCGAACCCGCAGAAGACGCAGTGGATCGACTCGCTCTTCGATGCGCTGGCGGACCCCGCCAACAAGGACATCGTCGGCTTCGCGTACTTCAGCGAGACCGCGACCACCATCATCGACGGCAAGCGCACCACGAACGACTGGCGTCTCAACTCCCGCGCCGATTCCCTCAAGGCCTTCGCCGAGGGCATCAAGCGCAACGACATCGACTACGACCTGCAGGAGGTCACGCAATGAGCGAGTCCAAGAAGTCGACCGCATCGGCCGACACCCGTCCCGCACCCGTCATCAGCGTCATCGGCACCGGCTACCTCGGCGCCACCCACGCGGCCGCCATGGCCGAGATGGGCTTCGAGACCATCGGTGTCGACATCGACCCGTCGAAGCTCGCCGCACTGTCCGCCGGTGAGGTCCCGTTCTTCGAGCCCGGGCTGCCCGAGCTCATCACGAAGCACGTCGCCAGCGGCAAGCTCCGCTTCACCTCCGACATCGCCTCGGCCGTCGCCGCTGCGGACGTCCACTTCGTGTGCGTCGGCACCCCGCAGAAGGCCGGGTCGCACGCCGCGAACCTGGCCTACGTCGAGAGCGCCACCCGTGGCGTCGCCGAGAACCTCACCCACCCGGGCCTCATCGTCGGCAAGTCGACGGTCCCGGTCGGCACCGCCTCGCGACTCCGCGGCATCGTCCGCGAGTTCACGCCCGCCGGCATCGACGCGGAACTCATCTGGAACCCCGAGTTCCTGCGTGAGGGCAAGGCCGTCGAGGACACCCTGCACCCGGACCGTCTGGTCTGGGGTGGCGCGTCCGAGGCCGCCGACGCCGTGATCCGCGAGGTCTACGCCGCACCCATCAGCGAGGGCACCCCGGTCATCACCACCGACCTCGCCACCGCGGAGCTCGTCAAGGTGAGCGCCAACGCGTTCCTCGCCACGAAGATCTCGTTCATCAACGCGATCTCCGAGATGTGCGCGATCACCGGCGCCGACGTCTCCACGCTCGCCGACGCCCTCGGCCACGACGCCCGCATCGGCCGGAAGTTCCTGAACGCCGGCCTCGGCTTCGGCGGCGGTTGCCTGCCGAAGGACATCCGTGCGCTCATGTACCGCGCGAACGAGATCGGTGCCGGCCAGGTCGTCGGCCTCATGCAGCAGGTCGACGAGATCAACATGGGGCAGCGCCAGCGGGTCATCGACATGGCGATCGACTCGGCCGGGGGATCGGTGCTCAACCGTCGCGTGGCCGTCATCGGTGCCGCGTTCAAGCCCCTGACCGACGACGTCCGGGACTCCCCGGCGCTCAACGTCGCCGCCGCGCTGCACCTCCGCGGGGCCCAGGTGACGCTCTGGGACCCCGAGGCGATGGAGCCCGCGAAGCGCTCGTTCCCGACGCTGAGCTACGCCGCCTCGATGACGGACGCGATCGAGGGCGCCGACGTCGTCCTCGTGCTCACCGAGTGGGACGACATCATCACCGCCGACCCGGTCGCCCTCGGTGACCTCGTCGGGCGCCGCGTCGTGATCGACGCGCGCAACTGCCTCCCGGTCCTCGACTGGGTGAAAGCGGGGTGGACCGTCCGTTCCCTGGGACGTCCCACGCCGGTCACGGGTGCACCCGTGAGCGTCGCAGCGGGGACGAACGACGCGTTGGCCACGAGCCGCTAGTCACCGTTCGCGAGACGGGGTCCGTGCCGGGCGGCGCGGGCCCCGTTCCCGTGCGCCCGGGGCCTGGTCGTTTCGGGCGTACCTGGTCGAATCGGGCGTCCCTGGTCGGAAGTTCTGACCAGGTACGCCCGATTCCGCTTTCCAGTCCAGCTGCGATGGGAAGGAACGTGCGGACGCGACCGCCTGGAGGCCAGGCCCCCGCCCGCCGGACCGGCACCGGGCCTCCAGGCGGTCGCGTCCGCACCCCGCGCGCACGGTGGCAGCGTTCTCTCGCGCAAGCGACAGAATCCCGCGGAACGTTCGCGGCGTTCTGTCGCTCTCGCGGGTGCCAGCGCCCTGGCCGTCAGCGCACTGTCGCTTTGGCATACACACGAAGGGCCCCGCACCTGACGGTGCGGGGCCCTTCGTGTGTCAGCGGGACTCAGACCCCGAAGTACAGCTCGTACTCGAACGGGTGCGGGCGCTGGGCCAGCGGGAGGATCTCGTTCTCACGCTTGTAGTCGATCCAGGTCTGGATGAGGTCCTCGGTGAAGACGTTGCCCTTCGTGAGGAACTCGTGGTCCGCCTCGAGCGCGTCGAGCGCCTCGTCGAGGGAGCCGGGGACCTGCGGGATGCCCTTGGCCTCCTCGGGCGGGAGCTCGTAGAGGTCCTTGTCGACCGGCTCGTGCGGCTCGATGCGGTTCTGGATGCCGTCGAGGCCCGCCATCAGCTGCGCGGCGAAGGCGAGGTACGGGTTGCCGGAGGCGTCGGGCGCGCGGAACTCGATGCGCTTGGCCTTCGGGTTGGTGCCCGTGATCGGGATGCGGATTGCCGCCGAGCGGTTGCCGGCCGAGTAGACCAGGTTGACCGGGGCCTCGAAGCCCTTGACCAGTCGGTGGTACGAGTTGATCGACGGGTTGGTGAAGGCGAGCAGCGCCGAGGCGTGCTTCAGGATGCCGCCGATGTACCAGCGGGCGAGGTCCGACAGGCCGCCGTAGCCGTTCTCGTCGTAGAAGAGCGGCTTGCCGTCCGACCAGAGCGACTGGTGGGTGTGCATGCCCGAGCCGTTGTCGCCGAAGAGCGGCTTCGGCATGAACGTGGCGACCTTGCCCCACTGGTCGGCGGTGTTCTTGACGATGTACTTGAACTTCAGGATGTCGTCCGCGGCGTGGACCATCGTGTCGAACTTGTAGTTGATCTCCTGCTGGCCGCCGGTGCCCACCTCGTGGTGCGAGCGCTCGAGCTCGAAGCCCGCGTCGATCAGCTTGAGGGTGATGTCGTCGCGCAGGTCGGCGGTCTTGTCGACCGGCGACACGGGGAAGTAGCCGCCCTTGTACGGGGTCTTGTTGGCGAGGTTGCCGCCCTCTTCGTCACGACCGGTGTTCCAGGCGCCCTCTTCGGAGTCGACCGCGTAGAAGGACTCGTTCTGCGTGACCGAGTAGCGGACGTCGTCGAAGATGTAGAACTCGGCCTCGGGGGCGAAGAACGCGGTGTCCGCGATGCCCGTCGACGCGAGGTACTTCTCGGCCTTCTTCGCCACCTGGCGCGGGTCGCGGCCGTAGATCTCGCCGTTCCGCGGGTTGTAGATGTCGAAGATCATGATGAGCGTGCGCTCGGCGCGGAACTGGTCGACGTACGCCGTGGTGACATCGGGGATCAGCTGCATGTCGGACTCGTGGATCGACGCGAAGCCGCGGATGGAGGAGCCGTCGAACAGCTGGCCGACCGAGAAGAAGTCCTCGTCGACGGTGGATGCCGGGATGTTGAAGTGCTGCTGCACACCGGGCAGGTCCGTGAAGCGGATGTCGAGGAACTTGACGTCGGTGTCCTTGATGAAGGCCAGGACCTCGGAGGAATCGCTGAACATGGGGCCGATCTCCAATGGGTTGGGTGATGTCGGAGGCACCGGTCAAGGCACCTCCGACGAGGCTATTGACACGGGGTTTCCCGGACATGACTGGTTTGTTTCGGGCGTGTTACGCCCGGGCTGTCGCCTACGCTGGGGACCATGGCCCGCAGCACCCCCAGTCCGTCCGCGCCCTCCGAGCACCCGGACGGATGGCCGGGCAAGGACCTCGGTCTGCCCGAGTCCGGGCCCCGGAGTGTCGGGCGGATCGGGCGGCGGGTCGTCGCGCTGCTGATCGACGGCGCACTTGCTGACCTGGTCGCCTACGTCACCGGGGTCTGGTCGCCGGTGAACGGTTCGGGCGACATCGCGCACTCCTGGGTGCAGATCGCCATCTTCGCCGTGCTGCAGATCGTGTTCATCTGCCTGCTGTCCGGGTCGTTCGGGCACATCTGCGTCGGACTGCGGGTCGTCCCGATGCGTGGAGGCTACGTGGGGGTGTGGCGGCCGATCCTCCGGACGGTGCTGCTCTGCCTGGTGGTCCCGGCGCTCATCATCGACCGCGACAGCCGGGGTGCGCACGACCGCATCGCGGGGACGGTGCTCGTCCGCCGCTGAGCCGAGGCTCGGCTGGTCGGCTGGTGCGGCGCGCGGGCGGTGGCCGTCGGCACCGTGCGAGGTTGCTCGTCGGGTGCGAGGTTGCGTACTCCGTGCGTGCTCCGTCCCTTCGCACCGAGTACGCAACCGCGCACCATGCAGGGCCTCCGCCGATCGCCCTCGCACCGTGCGAGGTAGGGCGCCGGGCATGCGCCGCTCGCCCTCGCACCGTGCGGGGTTGCTCATCGGGTGCGAGTTTGCCCGCCCCGTGCGCCGTCGGAGTCTCGCACGGAGCCGACAACCTCGCACGGTTCAGGGCCGGGGCCGCGCCCTCGCACCGTGCGAGGTTGCGCGCCGGGCCTCCGCCGCTCGCCCTCGCACCGTGCGGGGTTGCTCGTCGGGTGCGAGGTTGCGTACTCCGTGCGTGCTCCGTCCCTTCGCACCGAGTACGCGACCGCGCACCATGCAGGGCTCAGCCGCTTGCCGTCGCACCGTGCGAGGTTGCTCATCGGGTGCGCCTTCGCACGCCCCGTGCGCCGTCGGAGTCCCGCACCGAGCTGGCAACCTCGCACGGTCCAGCGAAGGTCGCACGGTGCGGGCCTCGCGAACACCTCCAGCCCGCCGCGGCCGCACACACGAGAACGCCCCCGACCAACTGGTCGGGGGCGTTCTCGTGCGTGTGGAGCCTGGGTCAGCGCGGCCGTCCGGCGCGAGCCCGCATCGGGTCCATGCCCTTCGGGATCGAGGCCGCAGGGCTCTGCGTCAGCGAGTCGAGACGGTTCGCGACCGCCAGGACCTCGTTGCGGTTGAGCGACTTCTTGAGCTTGTTCATGGCACGGGGCAGCTTGTGCAGCGTCAGGCTCTCACCGGTGCCGTCACCCACGTGCAGCACGTGCACGGCGACGTTCGGGACGATGCGCTGCACCTTGCGGCGCTCCTCGTCGACCTGGCGGTTGAGGTTGCCACGCTGACCCTCGGTGATCAGGACGACACCCGGGCGACCCACGGCGCGGTAGACCGCTGCCTGCGAGGGACCGTGCACCGCGACGGGCATCTCGCTCGAGCGCCACTGACGACGGAGCGAGTTCGACAGCACGGCACCGACGGCGCCGGGCTGGCCTTCGATCTGCGAGTACGCGGCACGTTCGGCCAGACGACCGAGCACGATGAGGAAGAGCAGCACACCGAGCAGCACACCGGCGACGATCCACAGGACGATCGCGAGCCAGTTCTGCCCCGGCAGGAGCAGCGCCAGCAGGACACCGAGGACGACCGGACCGACGAAGGCGAGGGCGAACCACCAGACCGACGACGGGTCGGCCTTTCGGGTCATCTGGAAGACCTGGAACATCTGCTTGAGACGCCCCGGCTCCTTCGCCTTCTTGTCTGTGGAAGAGCTGCGTGCCATGCGAACAGGATACGGCCTCCGTGCGCCGGGGGAGACCGTCGCGTGTCCGGCTGTGCGCGAACACGTCTTGTCCACAGGTGGTGCGGGAAAGCCTGGAGGCCCACCGCGCCACCGCCACGCTGGTCACCATGGAGACGAGCACCGACCACCACCCGGATCGCTGTATCGCGACCGGCGACGAGCACGACGTGCTCACCTGGGTCGCCGACCGCTCCGCGGCCGCAGAGCGCCACCTCGTCCCGGTGGCCGCGGTCGGCCGGACACCGACCGGGCGTCTCGTGGTCGACCTCGACCGGCCCACGGGCACGCCGCTCGTGCCGGCGCTCGACCGGCTCGGCACCCCGACCACCGGCGTCGCGGTGACCCTGACGGTTCCGCTCCTGGAGGTCCTGGTGGCGGCGCACGACGGCGCGGTCCTGCTCGGTGCCGCCGGCATCGACGACGTACTGGTGGACGACTCCGGTGCCGTCGTGCTCTGCGACCGCCCGACGAACGCGACGACCCCGAAGACCCCGACGCGCACCGCACACCCCACACCCACCGCGCACTCGACCGACGCGACCCGCACCCTCGTGCTCGCAGCCCGGACTGTGTGGGACCGCGTCGACCCGACCGATCCCGCCCAGCAACCGGTGCTCGTCGCACTGCAGGACGCCCTCGACGGCGACGGGCCGAGCGCACGAGCGGCACTCGACGTCGTTCGTACCGCCGCCGCGCCCCGGCCGTTCCGGTGGACGCCCGTGCCGAGCGACCTCGTGTTCGCCGAACCGCCGACACCGGACGGGCATGGGCATGACCAACTGCTCGAGCGCCTCCGGGACGTGGTCGAGCACGGCGTCCCACTCGGAGCGGACCGACGACTCCCGCTCCGCCGTGTCCTCGTGGGGCTCGTCGTCGCCGCCGGCTCGGTGGTCGCCGCTCTCACCCTGCGGGGCGGCGGATGACCCCGAACCCGCCCCGGAACGGGAACGGCCCCGGCTCCCACGAGGGGAACCGGGGCCGTCGGCCGTGCTGCTCGGATCAGTACCCGAGGTTCGGGGCGAAGTTGCCCTCTTCGAGACGGTTCTTCACCGCGACGAGGTACCGCGAGGCGTCCGCACCGTCGATGATCCGGTGGTCGTACGACAGCGCCAGGTAGACGAACGAGCGGATGGCGATGGCCTCCTGGCCGTCGACCTTCACGACCGCCGGGCGCTTCGTGACGATGCCGGTGCCGAGGATCGCCGACTGCGGCAGGAACACCACGGGGGTGTCGAACAGCGCGCCACGCGAACCGGTGTTGGTCAGCGTGAACGTGCCGCCTGCGAGCTCGTCGGGCTTGAGCTGGTTGTTCCGGGTGCGCTCGGCGAGGTCCGCGATGGACTTCGAGAACTGCGCCAGGTCCAGCGAGGCCGCGTCCTTGATGACCGGGGTCAGCAGCCCGCGCTCGGTGTCCACCGCGATCGAGACGTTCTCGGTCTCCGGGTAGACGATCTCGTCGCCCTCGACCGTGGAGTTGATCTTCGGGTGGGCCTTCAGCGCCTCGGACGCCGCGAGGGCGAAGAACGGCATGAAGGAGAGCTTCGAGCCGGTCTTCTCGAGGAACTCCGCCTTGTGGGCGTCGCGGAACTGCGCCACCTTCGTGACGTCGACCTCGACGACGCTCGTGAGCTGTGCGGTCGAGGTCATCGACTGCACGGCACGCTCGGCGACGACCTTGCGCAGGCGGGTCATCTTCTCGCGGGTCCCGCGCAGCGGCGAGACCTCGGCGACGAACGGGCCGGACGCGGCGGCGGGTGCTGCTGCTGCCGAGGCGGCCGGGGCCTTCGCGGCGGCGGCGAGGACGTCCTCCTTGCGGATGCGCCCCCCGACACCGGAGCCGGTGACCGTGGACAGGTCCACACCCTGCTCGTTGGCGAGCTTGCGCACCAGCGGGGTGACGTAGCCGGAGGCTGCGCCGTCCTGCGTGGGGTTCGGCACCGCTGCGGCGGCCGTGGTGCTCGGCGCGGACGCCGGAGCCGGAGCGGTCTGGGCCGGCACGGCTGCCGGCGGAGCGGCTGCGGGCGGCGGGACCGGAGCGGCGGCCGGGACCGGCGCTGCCGCGGGCGGGGCGGACGGTGCCTGCGGGGCGGCGGGCTGCGTCTGTCCGGCGGGGGCCGGCTCGGGCTCGGTGGGCTCGGGCGCGGGGGTCTCGGCCTCCTGCTCCGTGCTCGGAGCGGCCTCGGGCTCCTCGGCGTCGGCAGCGGCGGCGTTCGCGTCGTCGGCGCCGGAGTCGGACGAGTCCGAACCGCCGTCGGACGAGCCGGAGCCGTCACCGATCTTCACGAGGGCGGTGCCGACCTCGACGGTCTCGTCCTCGGGAACGAGGATCTCCTCGACGACGCCGGCGATCGGCGACGGGATCTCGGTGTCGACCTTGTCGGTCGAGACCTCGAGCAGCGGCTCGTCGACCTCGACCCGGTCACCGACGTTCTTCAGCCATCGGGTCACCGTGCCCTCGGTGACGCTCTCGCCGAGCGCCGGGAGGTTGACGGATTCGCTCATCGGGTGGACTCCTCTTCGCGGGGGATTGCAGTGGTTGTTGATGTCATTGTCACAGTGCGCTGACCGGTGCCGGTCACAGCGCGTGCAGCGGCTTGCCCGCGAGGTGCAGGAACGCCTCGCCGAGGGCTTCGTTCTGGGTCGGGTGACCGTGCACCAGGGGAGCGATGTCCTCCGGGTAGGCCTCCCAGTTCACGGCGAGCTGGGCTTCGCCGATGAGCTCGCCGACGCGGGCACCGATCATGCTGACGCCGACGACGGGGCCGTCCACGACGCGCACGACCTTGACGGAGCCGGAGGTCCCGATGATGTGGCTCTTGCCGTTGCCGGCCAGGTTGTACTCGTACGAGTCGACCTTGTCGGCGCCGTACTGCTCCTCGGCCTTGGCCTGCGAGAGCCCGACCGACGCGACCTCGGGGTCGGAGTAGGTGATCTTCGGGATGTTCTTGTCCTCGATGACCACCGGGTTGAGGCCGGCGATCTCCTCGGCGACGAAGATGCCCTGCTGGAAGCCGCGGTGCGCGAGCTGCAGGCCGGGGACGATGTCGCCGACGGCGTAGACGTTCGGGATGTTCGTGGCGAGACGCTCGTTCGTGGTGACGAACCCGCGGTCCATCGCCACGCCGACCTCGTCGTAGCCGACGTTCTGCGTGACCGGGCCACGGCCGACGGCGACGAGCAGGACGTCACCGTCGAAGGTCTTGCCGTCCTCCAGCGTGACGACGACGCCGTTCTCGTGCTGCTCGACGCCCTGGAACCGGACACCGAGCGAGAACTCGATGCCGCGCTTGCGGAACGCACGCTCGAGCTGCTTCGACATCGACTCGTCCTCGGCGGGGACCAGGTGCGGCAGGCCCTCGACGATGGTGACCTCGGCCCCGAAGGACTTCCAGACACTTGCGAACTCGACGCCGATGACGCCGCCGCCCAGGATGACGACCTTGTTCGGGACGTAGTCCATGCGGAGTGCGGTCTCGGAGGTGATCACGCGGCCGCCGATCTCGAGCCCCGGCAGGGACTTCGAGTAGGAGCCGGTCGCGAGCACGATGTTCTTGCCGGTGACGGTCTGGTCGCCGACCTGCACGGTGTTCTGCGAGGTCAGACGACCCCAGCCCTCGACCACGGTGATGCCGCGGGCCTTGATCAGGCCCTGCAGGCCCTTGTACTTGGAGTTGATGACGCCCTGCTGGTAGTCGATGACCTTGGGCACGTCGACACCGGCGAACTCCGCGATCACGCCGTACTTCTCGGCGTCACGCGCGCCGTCGGCGATCTCCGCGGCGTGCAGCAGCGCCTTGGTCGGGATGCAGCCGCGGTGCAGGCACGTCCCTCCGAGCTTGTCGCCCTCGATGAGCGCGACGCTCATGCCGAGTTCGGCGGCCCGGAGCGCAGCGGCGTACCCACCACTCCCGCCACCGAGGACAACGACGTCGTAAGTCTGTTCCGTCACCTGGTGCAACTCCCTCGTGCGTGTCGGGCCGATCGGGCCCTACGTGGACACCGCGGAGGGCGGCGTCCGACGGTCGGACCGCGTGGTTCCGGTCCCGTCCCGTGCAGTACCGGTGGGAGGCGCGTCGGTGCGCCGTTCCCACCGGTACCAAACCTACTACTCGGACTGGAGGTCTTCTGCGAGAGCGATGAGCGTCCGGACCATCACGCCCGTCGCACCCTTGCCCAACCAGGCGTACCCGCCGCCCTTGTTCTCCGACGGACCCGCGATGTCGAGGTGCGCCCAGGGGACACCCTCGCCGGCGAAGCGCTCGAGGAACTTGCCCGCGAGCAGCATGCCGCCGGCCGGGTTGCCGACCGTGGCGTTGACGATGTCGGCGACGTCGCTGGACAGCCGGGCCTCGAGCTCCTCGGGCAGCGGCATCGGCCAGATCGGCTCCGCGACGCCCTCGGCGACGGCACGGACCTTCGCGACGAGGTCGTCGCTGCCCATCAGGCCGGTGGTGCGGTCGCCGAGCGCGACGACCTGGGCGCCGGTCAGCGTGGCGACGTCGACGAGCGCGTCGGGCTGCTCGAGCGACGCGGCGGCCATCCCGTCGCCGAGCACCAGGCGGCCCTCGGCGTCGGTGTTCGTGACCTCGACCGTGGTGCCGTTCTTCAGCGTCAGGACGTCGCCCGGGCGGGTCGCGGTGCCGGAGGGCATGTTCTCGGCGAGGGCGAGCCACGCGGTCACGCGCACGTCCAGCCCCAGGCGGGCGGCGGCGACGGTCGCGGCGAGCACCGTGGCGGCACCGGTCATGTCGGTCTTCATGCCGAGCATCGACGCCGCGGGCTTGAGCGAGAGGCCGCCCGAGTCGAAGGTGATGCCCTTGCCCACGAGGGCGAGGTGCTTCGTGGCGGACTCCGGCGCGTACCGGACGACGACCAGGCGCGGGGGACGCGCCGAACCGCGGCCGACACCGAGGATGCCGCCGAAGCCCTGCTCCTCGAGCGCCTGCTCGTCGAGGACCTCGACGGTGAGCGGCAGGTCCGAGGCGAACCCGGTCGCGACGTCGGCGACGTCCTGCGGCCCGAGGTCGCCCGCGGCGGTGTTCACGAGGTCGCGCACGAGCGACGCGGCGTCGGCGACGATCGCGGGGCGCACGGCGGCGTCGGCTGCGACGTCGGCGGGGGCGACGACCTCGATGCGCTGGTCACCGCGGGCCGGGGCCTTCGTGCCGGTGCCCTTGTGCCGGGTGAAGGCGTACGCGCCGAGCGCCGCGCCCTCGAGGGCGGCGTCGACGAGCTCGGCCGAGTCGGTGGGCAGGGCGAGCGTGATCGAGTCGACGCGGGGGAGCTGTCGCACGGCGCTGCCGGCCGCAGCGCGGATCGCCGCGGCGCCCGTGGCGGAGCCGAGCCCGATGAGCGCGACCGACTTCGCACCGACGCCGGTGGCGGGCAGGCGGACGAGCTGGTCCTTCGCGCCGGTGACCCCGATCGCGGCGAGGTCGAGGCCGGCCAGGGCGTCGAGCGTGCCGAGGGCGGTGGGGGCGAGCACAGCGGCGCTGTCGGCCTCGCCGGACGAGCCCGGACGGACCCCGACGACGAGCACGTCGGCGGTGGTGGTCTCGGGGGGTGAACTGGTGGTGGAGAGCGTCGGTCGGACCATGCTCCAACCCTACCGACGGCCTGTTCGCTGTCGGCGTGGTCATCACGCACCGGGGACGTCGGAGGCCCCGCCTAGCATGGGGATGGTGAACCACCCCGAGGAGCTCTACACGTTCGACGCGGACGCCCCGACCGTGCCAGCAGGGTTGCACCTGATCGCCGGGCTGACCGGCTTCGCCGATGCCGGATCGGCCGTCGCGCAGGTGACGAACTCGATCCTCGAGGACCTCGACACCGAGCTCGTCGCCGAGTTCGACCCGGACGTGCTGCTCGACTGGCGGGCCCGTCGCCCGGTCATCACCTTCGAGCACGACCACATCAGCGCCGTCGAGCCGCCCCGTCTGGCGCTGCACCTGGTGCGCGACGAGATCGGCCAGCCGTTCCTGTTCCTGTCGGGCTACGAGCCGGACTTCCAGTGGAACCGCTTCGTCCGCGCCGTCACCGGGCTCGCCGCCGACCTGCAGGTCGCCGACA
>Ga0308157_10003382_pt1 | contig 23386 bp, 24 predicted proteins | sample PhyBR1_FD_201035 | JGI IMG/M metagenome (GOLD analysis project Ga0308157, IMG submission 201035) | Phyllosphere microbial communities from UC Gill Tract Community Farm, Albany, California, United States - DLSLB.R1 | ecosystem: Host-associated > Plants > Phyllosphere > Unclassified | place: USA...
CGCCGGAGGCCTCGCGGCGATCGAACGAGGGCTGAGCATGAGATACAACCCACTCTTGGACGACTGAACCCCCGCTGGTCAACGCGATAGGCAGCCAATCGCCTCACACATTGAAGCGGAACTCCACCACGTTCAGGCACGTTCCAACCTCTGTCACCGGATCCGCACAGCTGGTTGCCCGGTGATGTCCGTGTGTACGTTCACGCCTCCGCAGATGTTCGCTGGATCAGCGTGATCAACGACTGCGCCAGAGGCGACACCTGACTCGATTCACGATCCCAGTCGACCTGCCCCTCGCCTAGGTACTCGCGAGCGGCAGCAAGAAGCAGATCCGCCCCAGCGGGATCGACGCGCCTCGCCGCAACAGCTGCCGCCTGATCCTTGGCGACTATCGCTCCGGTCTCCACGGTATGAAGCGCACGCGCCAGCGTCAGAAGAACATTGCGCGGCTCGACATCCAGATCGTCGACGAGCGCCGGCAGTGCAGCCAGTTGCGCGTCCTTCAGGAGCGCGAAGGGCACATCAGTGACCAGAGTGTCCAGCGCCGCCCCGTGCAGCACCCGGTGCGATGCCAAAGCTGTCGCCAGCAGGATCACCACATCCGGATCGCGCTCCGGCTCGGACACATAGCCCTGGACGAAGTCGCCCCTGAGCCACTCCCCGAACTGGAAGTCACGCCACGGCGCAGCGACCAACGGCTTGAGGTCAGCCGTGACCAAGCTCGTCACCTCAAGCGGGCGACGGCTCGCGATTTCCGGGAACGCCTCGGCATGCCCCTTCCACCCCGAGAGCCCGAGCAACGTGGAGATCAACGATGCCCGATCTTGAGGCGTCAACGATCTGCGCGTCACCAGCAGCAGATCTACATCGCTCTCCGGGCCGAGACCCGTCGACGTACTGGAGCCGTAGAGGTACACCCCGACGATCCCACCGGGATCGGCCGTGAGCACTCGGTCGAGTACCGTCTGGATCAGATCGTCCACATCAATGGAGACTACGCACCCGAAGCCCCGCGAGGCAACGCTTGTATTGTCCAACCGCGCGCGCGGATCGCACAGGTTGAATCGAAGCTCACCCGCACGAGAGTTCGATCCAAACACCCTTCTGACCAGGGCCTTTATACATTGAACCTAAACTCAACCACGTCGCCATCCTGCATGACGTACTCCTTGCCCTCCATACGTACCCGCCCGGCGGCCTTGGCATCGGCCATCGTGCCGTGCTCGTCCAGATCGGCGAACGACACGATCTCTGCCTTGATGAAGCCGCGTTCGAAGTCGGTATGGATCACGCCGGCCGCCTGCGGTGCGGTCGCGCCCTTGCGAATCGTCCAGGCGCGCGCTTCTTTCGGGCCCGCCGTCAGGTAGGTCTGCAGACCGAGCGTCTCGAATCCGACGCGTGCGAGCTGGTCGAGGCCCGACTCCTGCTGACCGAGCGATTGGAGCAGCTCGAGAGCCTCCTCCTTGTCGAGGCCGATGAGCTCGGACTCCACCTTCGCGTCGAGGAACACAGCCTTCGCCGGCGCGACGAGAGCCGCGAGTTCCGCCATGCGCGCGTCGTCGGTCAGCACGCCCTCATCGACGTTGAATACGAACAGCGTCGGCTTCGCGGTCAGCAGGCCGAGCTCCCGGATCGGTGTCGTGTCGAAGCCTGCACGGAACAGGGTCTGGCCGGTCTCGAGGATTCCGAGAGCTTCCTTGGACGCCTCGAGCACAGCCGGATCGCCCTTCTTGCCCTTGACCTCTTTCTCGAGGCGCGGGATCGCCTTCTCGAGGGTCTGCATGTCGGCGAGGATCAGCTCCGTGTTGATCGTCTCCATGTCGCCGTGGGGGTCGACCTTGCCGTCGACGTGGGTGACGTCGCCGTCGGTAAATCCGCGTACGACCTGTGCGATCGCGTCGGCTTCGCGGATGTTCGCGAGGAACTGGTTGCCGAGCCCCTCGCCCTCGCTCGCGCCGCGGACGATTCCTGCGATGTCGACGAACGAGACGGGCGCGGGCAGGATCCGCTGGGATCCGTGGATCTCGGCGAGGCGGTCGAGGCGCGGGTCAGGAAGCTCGACCACACCGACGTTCGGTTCGATCGTCGCGAACGGATAGTTCGCCGCGAGCACGTCGTTCTTGGTCAGAGCGTTGAAGAGGGTCGACTTGCCCACGTTGGGGAGTCCCACGATGCCGATTGTCAGAGCCACGGGAGTCGAGTCTATCCGTGGTGCGTCATTACTTTGTCAGGGGTTCGGGAGACAGTGGTCTCATGGACTTCCTCTGGATCATCACGCTGCTCGTCGGCGCCGCAGCGGGGCTCGCGGTCGGATGGTTCGCGCGCGCCGCACGCGCGACGGCGTCCGAGACCGACGCCGCGCGGGCCACGGCCGAGGCGAAGGCCCTCCGCGACGCTCTCGACGCCTCCGAGCAGCGGGCGCGAGACGCGGCCGAGCGCGATCGCATCGACCGACAGGAGCAGGCGCTCCGCGCACAGCGCGACAGCACGGTGATGCAGGCGCTGTCACCCGTTCGCGAATCTCTCCAGCGCATGCAGCAGCGCGTCGACGAGATGCAGCGCGAACGCACGCAGCAGTTCGGGCAGGTGTCCGAGCAGCTCCGCAGCGCACGCGCACTCGATGAGCAGCTGCGCGCCACAACGGAGTCGCTCGCAGGCGCTCTGCGTTCGAACACGACACGCGGCGTATGGGGCGAGACACAGCTGCGCCGCATCGTCGAATCGGCGGGCCTGCTCGCCCGAGTCGACTTCGACGAACAGGCGACGATCTCGTCCGACGCGGGCTCCGGCCGCCCCGACATGCTCGTGCACCTGCCCGGCGGCACCTCGATCGCCGTCGACGCCAAGGCACCGCTCAGCTCTTTCCTCGACGCCGAGGCGATTCCCGAGACGGCGACCGGAGAAGAAGGCATGCGTCGCGCTGACCTTATGCAGCGCCACGTGAAGGCCGTCCGCGCACACGTCGACGCGCTCGCGAAGAAGGCCTATTGGGCGGGTCTCGAGGCCAGTCCTGAATTCGTTGTCTGCTTCATCCCCAGCGAATCGGTGCTGTCGGCGGCCCTCGCCGAAGACCCGTCGCTGCTCGAGTATGCGTTCGGCAAGCGGGTGGCGCTCGCCTCCCCCGTCAATCTGTGGGCTGTGCTGAAGACCGTCGCCTACGCGTGGACTCAGCAGGAGGTGTCGGAAGAGGCCAAGACGCTCTTCACGCTGGGCAACCAGCTCTACGACCGCCTCGGCTCGCTCGCCGGTCATGCCGGCGACATGCGACGTGCGATCGAGCGCACCGTCGATGCCTATAACGGGTTCGTCGGATCCCTCGAGTCACGCGTGCTCGTCACGGCGCGACGGTTCCCTGGCATCGACGCATCGAAACTGTCATCGACCGATGGGGCGAACCCCATCGACACACCCGTGCGGCGCGTCTCGGCGCCCGAGCTGCTCGAGAGGGATATCAGCCCGGAAGCCAGTTGAGCGACAAGAGGATTCCGGCCGCCACGACGACGAACCCGCCGACCGACCACCACACGCTGGGCTCGGTTCCGACGGGACGACGCACGCGGAACAGCACGTCGGGTCGTCGAGCCGGATCCTGAGCGTCAGCGACGACCGCGCGCGCCCCGTCGGACGGCGACTTCTCCGAGACTTCAGTCATGGGTTCGATTATCCCACGTCAATCCTCAAAGCCACTTCGACTCGAGGTGGTCGCTCGAGATTCGACGCAGCGTGCCCGAATGGCCACGAAGAACCACGCTCTCGGTGAACAGATACCCCTCGCGGCGCTTCACGCCCGCGACCAGGGCGCCGTCGGTGACGCCGGTTGCGACGAAGATCGTGTTGTTGCCCTTCACGAGATCATCCGCTTCGAGCACGTCGTCGATCGGCAGCCCCGCGTCGATACCCCTCTGGCGCTCGTCATCGGTCTGCGGCCACATCCGGCCCTGGATGTGCCCACCGAGCGCCTTGATCGCGCATGCGGTGACGATGCCCTCGGGGCTGCCGCCGATGCCGACGCACATATCCGTGCGCGAATCGTGGAGCGCCGCGTTGATCCCGCCCGCGACGTCGCCGTCGCTCATCAGCCGCGTGCCGGCACCCGTCGATCGGACGTCCTCGATCAGCTGGGCGTGACGCGGCCGGTTCAGCACCGACACGACCATCTCCTCGACAGGTCTGCCGAGCGCCTTCGCCATCAGACGGATGTTCTCCTGGATCGGCAGCCGGATGTCGACGACGCCGATCCCCTCCGGACCGGTGACGAGCTTGTCCATGTAGAACACGCTCGACGCGTCGAGCATGGTGCCGCGATCCGACATCGCGATCACCGAGATCGCGTTGTTGCGCCCTTCGGCGGTGAGCGTCGTGCCGTCGATCGGATCCACCGCGATGTCGTACGAGCGGCCGCGACCGGTGCCGACCCTCTCACCGTTGAACAGCATCGGGGCGTGGTCCTTCTCGCCCTCGCCGATGACGATCTGGCCATCGAATTCGACGGTCGCGAGGAACGCACGCATCGCATCGACAGCGGCACCGTCGGCCATCTCCTTCTGTCCGCGCCCGATGAACGGCACGGAACGGATCGCCGCGGCCTCCGTCGCGCGCACGAGCTCGAGCGCGATGTTGCGATCCGGCTGCAGCGGAATCAGGTCGTCAGTGTTGTGGATCTCGTGATCGGCGGTCATTCCGCGAGCGTAACGCCGCAGGCGATCTCAGACCCTCGGATCCGCCCCGTTTCGCGTGAAGGAATGGTGATTCTTTCCGAATCCATCGATCGCGCGCAAGGTTCCCGCTCGCGGCGCGCAACCAATAAGCTGGGCGCGCCCCTATTTTCCGATTCTGAAGGAGCCGAGCTATGTCGGTCGCCACGAATGACCAGTACACCGAGATGCTCAAGCGCGCGAAGGACGGCGGATTCGCCTTCCCCGCATTCAACGTTTCGAGCTCGCAGACCATCAATGCTGTCCTCGAGGGACTCGCCGAAGCCGGTTCGGATGGCATCATCCAGGTCACGACCGGTGGCGCCGACTACTTCGCGGGACACAAGGTCAAGGCTCGTGCCACCGGTGCGATCGCCATGGCGCAGTACGTGCGCACCGTCGCCGCGAGCTACGGCGTCACCGTCGCCGTGCACACGGATCACTGCCCGAAAGACGCGCTCGACAGCTTCCTGCTGCCGATCCTGGCTGCCAGCGAAGAGCAGGTGAAGGCCGGCGGCGAGCCGATCTTCAACTCGCACATGTGGGACGGCTCCGCAGTGCCTCTCGATGAGAACATCCGGATCGCCCAGGAGCTCCTCCCCCGCACCGATGCGATCGGCGCGATCCTCGAGATCGAGGTCGGCGTCGTCGGCGGCGAGGAAGACGGCGTGCAGCACGAAGGATCGAACGACGCGCTGTACACGACGGTCGGCGACGTAACCAAGGCCGTCGAGGCGCTCGGTCTCGGCGAGAAGGGCCGTTACATCTCTGCGCTCACCTTCGGCAACGTGCACGGCGTGTACAAGCCCGGCAACGTCAAGCTCCGCCCCGAGCTGCTCGGCGAGATCCAGGCGGGCATCGCCGAGAAGTTCGGCACCGGTGAGAAGCCCCTCGACCTCGTCTTCCACGGCGGATCGGGTTCGTCGGCCGAAGAGATCTCGACAGCGGTCGCCAACGGTGTGATCAAGATGAACATCGACACCGACACGCAGTACGCCTTCACGCGTTCGATCGCCGGGTACATGTTCGAGAACTACGCAGAGGTTCTGAAGGTCGACGGCGACGTGGGCAACAAGAAGAAGTACGACCCCCGCGCATGGGGCAAGGTCGCCGAGTCGGCGATGGCGGCTCGCGTCGTCGAGGCCGCGCAGCAGCTCGGCTCGTTCGGCAAGTCGATCAGCGCGTAAGCATCAGGCGAAGGGCGCCTCGCGGCTTCAGCCGCGGGGCGCCCTTCGCCTGTCCGGCGCGTGCTACTGTGCGATCCCCTGCTGAGCGACGAATGCGTCGAAGACGCCCGGATCCATCACGAGCGGCACCGCCACGAGCATCGCTCCCAAGAATGTGAACACGACGCCCGCGAGCAGCGCGATCCACCACATCGATCTCCCTGCCGCGCCGCGCCGCCAGACGAACCACGTCGTTGCGAGCCATCCCACGAACATCACGACGATCGAGGCGACGCCGAGGCCCTGAATGAGGCCCGGGTCCGACAGCTCCGCGTCGAGTCGCAGCGCGTCGAGCAGCGCATACGGGTCGGCGTACAGTCCGATTCCCGTAATGATGCTGTACAGCCCGAACGCGAGAAGTGCGATCGTGACGACACGGTCCATGACCCTGGCGGGCGTCTGCGGAGCATGCGTCGCCCGACTCGCCGGTGCGGAGCCCGACTCAGGCGGCATGTCGCGCGGGACGAGCGCCGGATCGACAGCGGAATTCGCATCCCCGCTGCGCACCCGCTGTTCCGCGGCGGACGCATACGCACCGTATTGCGGGCGGGGTGCGGTCTCGTTCATCACGCCGACGTCCGCCGGCCGCCGCGCGGTCCGTCCCGCAGCTCCTTCGGCAGCGAGAAGATCAGGTCTTCCTCCGCCGTGCGCACCTCTTCGACGTCGGCGTACCCGGCGCCTGCGAGCTCGCGCATCAGCTGCTGCACCAGCACGTCCGGCACACTGGCACCGCTCGTGATACCGATCGTGCCCACGCCGTCGAGCCATTCCTGCCGCACCTCGTCGGGATAGTCGATGCGATACGCGGCCTTCGCCCCGTACTGCAGCGCGACTTCCACAAGGCGGACGCTGTTCGACGAGTTCGCCGATCCGACGACGATCACGAGGTCCGCCCCTTCCGCGACCTTCTTGATCGCGACCTGGCGGTTCTGCGTGGCGTAGCAGATGTCGTCCGACGGCGGATCCTGCAGCTCCGGGAAGCGCGCACGCAGTCGCTTCACGGTCTCCATCGTCTCGTCGACCGAGAGCGTCGTCTGCGACAGCCACACGAGCTTCGACGGGTCCTTGACCTGAACGGTATCGGCCTCGTCGGGGTTGTTCACGATCGTCACGTGATCGGGCGCCTCGCCCGCCGTGCCCTCGACCTCTTCGTGGCCCTCGTGGCCGACGAGCAGAATCTCGAAGTCGTCGCGCGCGAACCGCTTCGCCTCGCGGTGCACCTTCGTGACGAGCGGGCAGGTGGCGTCGATGGCCTGCAGGCTGCGCTCAGCCGCCGAGTCGACGACAGCCGGAGACACCCCGTGCGCGCTGAAGACCACGTGCGCGCCCTCGGGCACCTCGTCGACCTCCTCGACGAACACCGCCCCCTTCGCTTCGAGCTCGCGCACGACGTGGATGTTGTGCACGATCTGCTTGCGCACGTACACCGGGGCGCCGTAGCGCTTGAGCGCTTTCTCGACGGTGATCACCGCACGATCGACGCCTGCGCAGTACCCGCGGGGCGCCGCGAGCAGGATCTTCTTCGGCCCGGCGACAGGAAGGTCACGCAGGCTCTCGCGCCGGGCAGGGACGCGTGGAACCGGTAGTGCGACCGCAGTCTGACTCATACTCCCCAGGGTACGTGGCTTCCCTTGTCAGTCGTCCCGAATACCCTGAAAACCGTGACAACGTTTCAGAACTCGTCCGGTGGAGATATCGCCCCCTCGAGCGCTCAGGTCGCGCCGCGCGATTCCGCCCCTGACGCTCCCACGTCCATCGCACGGCTCAATCAGACCATCAAGGCGTCGATCGAGCGATGGGGCGCCGTATGGGCCGAGGGCGAGATCACTCAGTGGAACGTGCGCGGCCGCAACGTCTTCGGCGGGATCAAAGACCTCGAGACCGACGCGCAGATCAGCATCCAGGTGTGGTCGAGCGTGCTCGCGCGCCTCACCGAAGAGTTCCACGTCGGAGACCACGTGGTCGTGCACCTCAAGGCCGACTACTTCACGAAGCGCGGCTCGTTCTCGTTCCAGGTGTCGTCGATGCGCCATGTCGGGCTCGGCGCCCAGCTCGAGAAGCTCGAGCGCCTGCGCCGGAAGCTCCAGCAGGAAGGCCTGTTCGAGAACTCGCGCAAGAAGCCGCTCCCCTTCCTGCCTGCGCGCATCGGTCTCATCACCGGCGCGAACTCCGACGCGGAGAAAGACGTCCTGCGCAATGCCCAGCTGCGATGGCCGCAGGTGGAGTTCCGCACGATTCACTCCGCAGTCCAGGGCGAGCGCAGCGTCGCCGAGGTGATGGCCGCCCTCGAGCTGCTCGACGACGATCCCGCCGTCGACGTGATCGTCATCGCCCGCGGCGGCGGAGACCCGCAGACGCTGCTCGGTTTCAGCGACGAGCGGCTCGTGCGCGCGGTCGCCGCCGCGTCGACGCCGGTCGTCAGCGCCATCGGTCATGAGAACGACCGTCCGCTGCTCGACGACGTCGCTGACGTGCGGGCGTCGACACCGACCGACGCGGCCAAGCGCGTGGTCCCCGACGTCGGCGAGCAGCGGGCGCTCGTCGACCAGCTCCGGTCGCGTCTCACGACCCGACTGCAGCAGCAGGTGCTCCACGGAATCCAGCAGCTCGAACAGGTGCGATCGCGCCCGTCGCTGCGCGACCCCGACGCCCTGATCCGCGACCGCGAGCAGGAGGTCCTCCTCTCCGTCTCGCGCGGGCGAGACCTGATGGGCCGATCCGTCGATCACGCCGAACGCCGCACGGCCGAGCTGCGCGCCTCACTGCGCGCTCTGTCGCCCGCGGCCACGCTCGCGCGCGGCTACGCCATTGCGCAGATCCCCGACGGCACGATCCTGCACGATGCCGCCGACGCGCCCGATGGCACGTCGTTCATGCTGACCCTCGACCGCGGCGCGCTGTCGGCCACCTCGGGTGGTCAGACCACGTCAGCGATCACACCAGACGAAAAGTAAGATGGGCACGATGACCAACCAGTTCCCCGACGTTCAAGAGCTCTCGTTCGAGCAGGCGCGCGATGAGCTCGTGCGCGTTGTGTCCGAGCTCGAACAGGGCTCTCCGACGCTCGAGCACTCACTGTCGCTGTGGGAGCGCGGCGAGGCTCTCGCGAATCGATGCGAGGAATGGCTGCTCGGCGCCAAGCGCCGGCTCGACGCGGCACGTGCCGACGCCGAGGGCTCAGAGTGATGGCGCGCGCTCCCCGCGAGCCCCGCGTCGTCGCACACCTCGGCCGCCCCGAGACGCCCGAGGAGGAGGCGGCGCGCAAAGCCGAGAACACGAAGAACTACCGGCAGAGCCAGAGCTTCCGCAACCTGATCATCGCGCTCGTCGTGAGCCTCGCGATCGTCGCGGTCGTGTACTTCATCGTTCCGCGCGGCGAGATCGAGCACGCGCCGCAGCCCGACGTCGCCGAGACTGCGCGTCAGGTGTCCGACCAGTACGATCGCACCGTGATCGTGCCCGGAGCGCCCGATGATTGGGGAAAGAACTCCGCCCAGGTCGACGCGGGAAGCCCCTCGGTGTGGTCGGTGAATTACAACGACATCCCCGATGCCCGCCGCGCGTTCGTGCGCTTCGAGCAGGCGTTCGACGCCGACGACGTGTGGGCATCGCAGATTCTGCGCGGCACCTCTCCGTCGGGAACGACGACGATCGACGGTCTCGAATGGACCGAGTTCGAGGTTCGAGATCCGGACAGTACCGGCAACGTCTCGTACGCGCTCGGACTTCAGGCGGGATCCGATTACGTGCTCATCTACGGCAGCGCCGAGCCCGACGTCGCCGCACTACTCGCATCGTCGATCTCCGACGACGTCGCAGCGCTTCAGAAGGAGGCAGCATGACTCAGGTTCTCACCCCGACCGACGCTTGGCGCCGCATGCAGGAGGGCAATGAGCGATTCGTCGCCGGAGCTCCCAATCACCCGCACCAAGACGTGTCCCGCCGACACGAGCTCGCCGGCGCGCAGCGCCCGTCAGCCGTGCTGTTCGGGTGCAGCGACTCGCGTCTTGCCGCCGAGATCATCTTCGACATGGGCCTCGGAGACCTGTTCGTCGTGCGCAACGCGGGCCAGGTGACAGGCGAATCGATCATGGGCACGATCGAGTACGCGGTCGATCTCCTCGAAGTTCCCCTGATCGTCGTGCTCGGGCATGACGAGTGCGGTGCGGTGCGCGCGGCCGTCGACAGCCTCGGCCCCGACGCCCCACTGCTCGCGCCCGCGATCTGGCGTCAGGTCTCGCCGATCGTGCCCGCCGCGCGGCGGGCACGACAGGAGAAGATCGACGCCGGCGAAGACGGCAACCACGTCGACGCGTTGCGGGTCGGTCAGCTGCACCTGCGCGACACGATCACCGCGATCCTCCACTCCTCTGAGATGATCAGCGACGCGGTCGCCTCCGGGCGCCTCGGCATCGTGGGCGCCAACTACAAGCTCGCAGAGGGCACGGCCGTGCCCGATGTCATGCTGGGGATCGCGGATGATTCCGCGTCCGACGCCAAGGAAGGATCGATCAAGTGACTGAGTACCGCATCGAGCACGACACCATGGGCGAGGTGCGCGTGCCCGCCGACGCCCTCTACCGCGCGCAGACGCAGCGAGCCGTCGAGAACTTTCCGATTTCCGGAACCGGGCTCGAATCGCGCCACATCGCTGCGCTCGCACGCATCAAGAAGGCCGCGGCCCTCGCGAACAAGGATCTCGGCACGCTCGACGCCGGCATCGCCGATGCCATCGCCTGGGCCGCCGACCAGGTGGTCACGGGCGAGTACGACAGCCAGTTCCCCGTCGACACGTACCAGACCGGCTCCGGCACGAGCTCGAACATGAACATGAACGAGGTGCTCTCGACTCTCGCGACGGAGAAGCTCGGCAGCGATGTGCACCCGAACGACCATGTCAACGCATCGCAGTCGTCCAACGACGTGTTCCCGACGTCGGTTCACGTCGCTGTCACCGAAGCACTTCTGCTCGACCTGGTCCCTGCTCTCGATCACCTCGCGAAGTCGTTCGAGCGCAAGGCCGACGAATGGAAGAACGTCGTCAAATCGGGTCGCACGCACCTGATGGACGCGACTCCGGTCACGCTCGGCCAGGAGTTCGGCGGCTACGCGCGCCAGATGCGCCTCGGCATCGAGCGCATCCAGGCGACGATTCCGCGTGTCGCCGAGGTTCCTCAGGGCGGCACCGCCGTGGGCACCGGCATCAACACGCCGAAGGGCTTCCCCGAGAAGGTCATCGAGAACCTCGTGAATGCGACCGGCCTGCCCCTCACCGAGGCGGTCGACCACTTCGAGGCGCAGGCGAACCGCGACGGTCTCGTCGAAGCATCGGGCGCGCTGCGCACGATCGCGGTGTCGCTCACGAAGATCAACAACGACCTGCGCTGGATGGGGTCCGGTCCGAACACCGGTCTCGGCGAGCTCCACATCCCCGACCTGCAGCCCGGCTCATCGATCATGCCCGGCAAGGTCAACCCCGTACTGCCCGAGGCCACGCTGATGGTGTGCGCGCGGGTCATCGGCAACGATGCGACGGTCGCCTGGGCCGGGGCATCGGGGGCGTTCGAGCTCAATGTGGCGATCCCCGTGATGGGCACTGCGCTGCTCGAGTCGACCCGTCTGCTCGCGAACGCGTCGCGCACCCTCGCTGACAAGGCCATCGACGGACTCGAGGCGAACATCGAGCGCGTCACCGAGCTCGCAGGCATGAGCCCCTCGATCGTCACACCCCTCAACAAGCTGATCGGCTACGAGGCGGCGGCGAAGATCGCCAAGCATTCGGTTGCAAAGGGCATCACGGTGCGCGAGGCCGTCATCGACCTCGGCTACGTCGAGCGCGGCGAACTGACCGAAGCACAGCTCGACGAGAAGCTCGATCTGCTCAGCATGACCCACGCCGGCTGAGGTCGGTCGTAGGGCGGGGCGGGAGGGCGAGAGCCTCCCGCCCCGTTCGTCGTTCTCTCCTTTCGTCAGCTCGTGTTCCTGCGCGCGCCATCATCCGTACACCTGGAATCGATGGGCTGAACGCCGAGGGCTCCTCCATGTGCCGTGGGAGCCATCGACAACGACAAGGAGCCCCGCATGGCGATCAACATCGGCCGCACGATCCTGCCCATGGCGCAGCACGTCCGAGGCAAACGCAGTGCCGTCACGTGTCATTTGAAATGCCGCGACGCGTGTTCGAAGGGCGTGTGCAATACGTCCTCGAACGCGTACTTCCGCGACATCGTCGATGCGCAGCTCTCTCGCCGCGCGCTGCTCGGCTTCGGTGCCGCCGGCGCCGCCGCCATCGTGCTCGCTCCGGCGTTCACCGGTGGCAGCAGTGCCGCAGCCGCGATCGCGCCGACTGCGCCCGTCGGAGGGCGCGGGGCGTTCGGGTTCGAGCCGATCTCGCCGGTCGCTCACACGGTCGATGAGTTCACCGTCCCGGAGGGCTTCGACTGGACTCCGATCCTCCGATGGGGCGACCCGCTGTTCGCCGACAGCCCCGCCTTCGACCCGACGAACCAGTCGGCCGCCGCGCAGGCGCGTCAGTTCGGCTACAACGTCGACTACACCGACATCATCCGCACGTCTGCGACGACGGCGATCCTCTTCGTGAACCACGAGTACACGAACGAGGCGATCATGTTCCCCGCCCACCAGCTCGAGAACGACCTCGAGCGCGTGCGGGGCGTGGGCCTCAAGGCGCACGGGTTGAGCGTCGTCGAGCTGACGCGCGAGGATGAGACGTCGCCGTGGCACCCCGTCGTCGGCGCGCCGCTCAACCGTCGTTTCCTCGACGACACGACGTACGCCTTCACGGGGCCGGCGGCCGGATCCGCACTGCTGCGCACGTCGGTCTCCGCCGATGGGACGACCGCGCTCGGCACCTTCGGCAACTGCGCCGGAGGCACGACGCCCTGGGGCACGATCCTCTCCGGAGAGGAGAACTTCAACGGCTACTTCCGCTCCCCCGGAACCTCCGAACAGGACGCGCGCTACGGGCTCGCCGACGAGGCGACCGTGCGCGGCTGGGAGGAGATCGACCCGCGGTTCGACGCGCGCACCCCAGGATTCGAGAACGAGGTCAATCACTTCGGGTGGATCGTCGAGGTCGACCCGATGGATCCGTCGTCCACGCCGCGCAAGCACACGGCGATGGGGCGCTTCAAGCACGAGGGCGCGAACGTCATCCTCGCGGAGAACGGCCGTGCAGTCGCCTACATGGGCGACGACGAACGCTTCGACTACCTCTACAAATTCGTCTCCCGCGACGCGCACGTCGACGGCGATCGCGCGCACAACCTCACCCTGCTCGAGAACGGCGATCTCTTCGTCGCCCGGTTCGCGGGCAACTCGCCGGCGGGCGAGATCGACGGGTCGGGGCGGGTGCCATCTGACGGATCGTTCGACGGAACCGGCCAATGGGTCCCGTTGACGCGCGGCGGCGAGTCGGCCGTCGAAGGCATGTCGGTCGACGAGGTGCTCGTCTATACGCGCCTCGCCGCCGACAAGGTGGGCGCCACCAAGATGGACCGCCCCGAAGACGTCGAACCGAACCCCGTCACCGGCCGTGTCTATGTGGCGTGCACGAACAACACGCAGCGCGGCATCGACGGCGATCCAGCCGCCGATGAGATCAACCCGCGCACGGAGAACCGCGACGGCCACATCGTCGAGATCACCGAGGACGGCGAGGATCAGACGTCGACCACGTTCCACTGGAATCTGCTGCTCGTCGCCGGCGACCCCGCACAGAACGGGTCGACGTACTTCTCAGGGTTTCCCGTCGACAAGGTCTCTCCCATCTCGTGCCCCGACAACGTCGCGTTCGACTCCGTCGGAAACCTGTGGATCTCGACGGACGGCCAGCCGGGAACCATCGGGTTCAACGACGGCCTGTTCCGCGTGGCACTCGAGGGCGACGAGCGCGGCAAGGTCGAGCAGTTCCTGTCCGTTCCCCGCGAAGCCGAGACCTGTGGTCCGGTGATCCACGACGACGAGTGGCACGTCTTCGTCGCCGTCCAGCACCCCGGCGAGGACGGCACGTACGAGGCACCGACGTCGTTGTTCCCCGACGCCATGAAGCCGGCTCCGCTTGCGGCCGGGGGCGGAGTCGTGAGCATTCCGCGTCCCACGGTGGTGCAGGTGCTGCCGCTGGCCGAGCCTGCACCCGAACCGACGCAGAGTCCGACCCCGACGGCCGCGCCGACCGCATCGCCTTCACCGTCGCCGACCGCGAGTCCATCGGCCTCCCCGAGCGCGGCGCCCACGTCGTCTCCGTCCGCGGCGCCGGGTGCAACGCCCAGTGCCGCGCCGTCGGCGGCACCAGCGCCCGCGCCGACGGAAACGTCAGCGCCCGGTGCACCGCTCAGCCCGACCGATGGCAGCGTCGTCGGCGGCCTGCTCGCCGGGGCCGGGGCCCTGGTCGCCGGTGGCTTCGCCCTCCTCACCCGCCGTAAGCGCGAACGCGAAGCGCCCGCAGACGAGGCGTGATCGCACGGGGCAGGGGCGGCGGATCCTCGGATCCGTCGCCCCTGCCCCGTGCGTGCCCGTGGGGCGTCGTTACGAGAGCTCGTCGCCTTCGAGGAGCGACGTCACGAGCGCCGCGATCTCGCTGCGCTCGGACCGCGTCAGTGTCACGTGACCGAACAGCTCATGACCCTTGAGGGTCTCGACGACGCTCGCGATGCCGTCATGGCGCCCGACCCTCAGATTGTCGCGCTGCTGCACATCGTGGGTCAGCACGACCTTCGAGTTCTGTCCGATCCGGCTGAGCACGGTGAGCAGGACGTTGCGCTCGAGCGACTGCGCCTCGTCGACGACCACGAACGCGTCGTGCAGCGACCGGCCGCGGATGTGCGTCAGGGGCAGCACCTCGAGGATCCCCCGCTGCATCACCTCGTCGATCACGTTCTCGGAGACGACCGATCCGAGGGTGTCGTACACCGCCTGACCCCACGGGTTCATCTTCTCGCCCTGGTCGCCGGGCAGGTATCCGAGCTCCTGCCCGCCCACGGCGAAGAGCGGGCGGAACACGATAATCCTCTTCTGCTGCTGACGCTCCAGCACCGCCTCGAGTCCGGCGCACAGCGCGAGTGCGGACTTGCCGGTGCCCGCGCGGCCGCCGAGCGAGACGATGCCCACGCTCGGATCCATCAGCAGATCGATGGCGACACGCTGTTCCGCAGACCGTCCGTGGAGGCCGAAGACATCGCGGTCGCCGCGCACGAGACGGAACTGCCCGTCAGCTCCGGTCACCCGTCCGAGCGCCGAGCCTCGTTCGGATTGGATCACGAGGCCAGTGTTGACCGGAAGTCCGAGCGCATCCTCGTGCGTCGCGACCTCCGCCTCGTACAGGTCGCTCATCTCGTCGCCCGAGACCGCGAGCGATGCGAGGCCGGTCCACCCCGAGTCGACCGCCTGCTCAGCGAGGTATTCCTCTGCCGTCAATCCCAGCGATGCGGCCTTCACCCGCATCGGCACGTCCTTCGAAACGATCGTGACCCAGCTGCCGTCGTCAGCGAGATTCGCCGCGACCGCGAGGATCCGCGCGTCGCCTCCCCCGCCGCGCATGCCGCTCGGCAGCACCGTGGAGTCGCTGTTGTTCAGCTCGACGCGCACCGTGCCGCCCGAGGCCGTCGGCACCGGGAAATCGAGGCGCCCGTGTTCGACCCGCATCTCGTCGAGGTACCTCAGCGCCTGCCGCGCGAAATAACCGATCTCGGGATCGTGGCGCTTGTTCTCGAGTTCCGAGACCACGACGACGGGGATGACGACCGCGTGCTCGGCGAAGCGGAACAGCGCCCGCGGATCGCTCAGGAGCACTGAGGTGTCGAGCACGTACGTGCGCAGCGTCGTATCGTCGTCGGCGCGGTCGATCTCACCTGCGACGGTGGACTTCATGATGACTTCAGTCACGACCCACTCTCCCGTTCGCCGGGCTGGCGCCCGGTTTCTCGAGTCGACCTGTGGGCCACGAGTCGCGAACCGAGAGGCCGACCCGACCGGGCGCTCTGCCCGATGACTCGACGCTAAATCACATCGGTGTGATTCGGAACCCTGGGCAGTCGATTTTACGAGTCGTTCATTTGCCGAAGCGGCGATCGCGCGTGGTGTAATCGCGCACGGCGCGAAGGAAGTCGACCTCGCGCAGGTCGGGGCCCAGCGCCTCGACGAAGTAGAACTCGCTGTGGGCGCTCTGCCACAGCAGGAAGTCGCTCAGGCGCTGTTCGCCCGATGTGCGGATCACGAGGTCGGGATCGCGCTGACCGCCCGTGTACAGGTGCTCTCCGATCACCTCGGGTGTGAGACTGCCGGCAAGCTCCTCGAGCGAGCCGCCGCGCTCATCGTGCTTCTGGATGATCTTGCGCACGGCATCGACGATCTCGTACCTTCCGCCGTACCCGACCGCGAGGTTGACGTGCAGTCCGGTGTTGTCGCGCGTGAGGTCCGCGGCATCGCGCAGCGCCGCACGCAGGTGCTCGGGAAGCGTGTCCTCGCGCCCCACGTGCTGCACGCGCCAGTCGCCGCGGCGCGACAGCCGGCCGGCGAGCCCCGCGATGATCTCGATCAGATCCTGCAGCTCGGCCTGGTCGCGCTTGACGACGTTGTCGTTCGAGAGCAGGTACAGCGTGACGATGTCGACGCCGATGTCGTCGCACCAGCCGAGGAACTCGACCATCTTGCTGGCGCCCGCGCGATGGCCGTGCGCAGGCGTTTCGAAGCCCAGCTGGCGTGCCCAGCGCCTGTTGCCGTCGATCATCATCGCGACGTGGTACGGAACCCGATCCAGATCGATCTGACGTCGCAGTCGCGACGCGTAGAGGCGATAAAGCGGCCCTGTTCCCTCGTTCGTTCGCGAACTGTTTATCACTCGACGACGATACCGCGCCCGCCCGCGCGTCACATGAACCGAGGCCCCATGTGTCGTCGGTGGAATACGCGAGCCCGTAAACTCGCGGCATGCACCCCCGACCTGCTGATCAGCCCGTGGACTCCGGCGCAGACATGCCCCGGCTTCCCTTGATCGAAGCGGACGAGTCTCTCGAAGAACCGCGACCGAGCTGGCGGGGGTGGATCCACGCGGGCACCGCGCCCGTCGCCCTCGCGGCGGGCATCGTGCTGATCTGCCTCGCGCAGGGCGCGCCGGCCAAGTGGGCCTCCGCGGTGTTCACGGTGTCGTCGCTGCTGCTCTTCGGGAATTCCGCGGTGTACCACCGCTTCCGCTGGGGCCCGAGGGTGAAGGCCGTACTCAAACGCATCGATCACGCGAATATCCTCCTGCTCATCGCAGGGACCTACACCCCGATCGGCGTGCTCGCGCTGCCCTCGCAGGCCGGCGTGATCCTCCTGAGCTGCGTCTGGGGCGGTGCGATCGTCGGCATCCTCTTCCGCGTGCTGTGGATCGGCGCACCGCGGTGGCTGTACGTCGCGCTCTACCTCGTGCTCGGGTGGGCGGCCGTGATGTACATGCCGGCGCTGTTCCGCGCGAACCTCGCGATGATGGTCCTCGTGATCGTCGGAGGACTGCTCTACTCGTTCGGCGCCGTCGTGTACGCGATGAAGCGCCCGAACCCGTGGCCCGACCAGTTCGGTTTCCACGAGATCTTCCACGTCTGCACCGTGCTGGCGTTCCTCTGCCACTGGACCGGAGCGCTGCTGCTCGCGATCGACCCGCCGTTCAACGCGGGTCTGTCGTAGGCCCGTTCCCCGCCGATCCCTCGTCCGACCGGTCCGCCTCGTTCGGCTGCTCGGCGGACGCCGCGGCCTCCTCGGCGTCGAGCATCTCCTGCACCTCGGCGCGGTACTTGACCCGGCGCACACGACGCAGCATATCGATCACGAGCAGCACGACAGCGACGGCGAGGAGCGCGATGACGATGAATCCGTACGGTCCCGGGGTCACGTCCTCGGGCTTGACCGTCGGCGTCGGCAACGGAGTCTCCAGCAGTCCCGTGCGGACGACAGCGAGGATGTGCATCGAGCTACTCCCGAGTTTGGGCGGCTAACCTGGAACCGTTCCACCCTATTCCTTCCCTGCCTGAGAGGTCCGCGTGACGACCAAGGAGCAGCTCGATGACCGGTACGGTCGCACGAGCCGTCAGAGCGTTCGCATCTGGATGAGCGCGATCATCGCGATCGCCGTCATCCTCGGCGGGCTCTACCTGTGGTCGTACTTCGCCAACGCGGCGAAGGACGTCGACGTCGACGACCTCGGCTACTCGGTCGTCTCAGAGAATGAGACCGAAGTGCGCTTCCGCATCACGTCGGCTCACGACGAGCCCGTCGTGTGCGTTCTCGAGGCGCTGGACGAAGATTTCGGCAAAGTCGGCTGGCAGGTCGTGGAACTGCCCCCGACGGGATCCGTCACGAACGACTACGAGCGCGTCGTGCGCACCGTGGACACGGCGACGACCGGTTACGTGAACAGCTGCGCGCTCCGGTAAGTTAGGCCGGATACCGACCTCTCGGATCCCGTGATCTGTGTAAGGAGAACGAACGTGTCTGATGAGAATGTGCCATTCCTGACGCAGGAAGCATACGACCGCCTCGCCGCAGAGCATGAACATCTCTCGACGGTGGGCCGCGAAGAGATCGCCAAGCGCATCGAGGCTGCGCGAGAAGAGGGAGACCTCAAGGAGAACGGCGGCTATCACGCGGCGAAGGACGAGCAGGGCAAGCAGGAGGCGCGCATCAGACAGCTCGCGGCCATTCTGAAGGACGCCGAGATCGGTGAGGCGCCCGAGGCCGACGGCGTCGTGCGGCCGGGTACCGTCATCACCGCGCTCATCCTCGGCGATCAGGAGAAGTTCCTCCTCGGCAGCCGCGAGATCGCCGGCGGCACCGACCTCGACGTCTACAGCGAGCAGAGTCCGCTCGGCGCAGCGATCATCGACATGAAGGTCGGCGACAAGGGCTCGTACGAGGCGCCGAACGGCAAGAGCATCCCCGTGGAGATCGTCGCGGTCGAGACCTTCGAAGGCTGAGGCGCGTTCATGACGAAGGGCCGGCCCGGGGGCCGGCCCTTCGTCATGAACGCGGTGTGTCAGTCCCGCACGACCTGCGGGCGGAAGCCCGCCGAATGCAGGGCTTCGAGAACGATCTGGCGATGCTCCTCGCCGCGGGTCTCGACCGAGACCTGCAGCATCACCTCGCTGATCTGCAGGCCCTGCCCGTGACGCGTGTGCATGACCTCGATCACGTTCGCGCCGGCCTGGGCGAGCGTTTCGGACACGTGCACGAGCTGTCCCGGGCGATCCGGCAGCGGAATCAGCACGGTCAGGTAACGGCCTGCAGCAGCGAGTCCGTGAGCGACGATTCGCTGCATGAGCAGCGGATCGATGTTGCCGCCCGTCAGGATCACGCCGGTCGGACCCTTGGCGCGGATCTTCCCCGCGATGATCGCCGCGACTCCGACGGCCCCGGCCGGCTCGACGACCAGCTTCGTGCGCTCCAGGAGCGCGAGGAGAGCGCGCGCGATGTCGTCCTCCGAAACGGTCACGACCTCGTCGACGAGATCGCGGATCATCTCGAACGGCACATCTCCCGGACGCATAACCTTGATGCCGTCGGCGATCGTCGGCTCCACGGTGATCGACATCGGGTGCCCGGCCTCGAGCGAGGCAGGGTATGCGGCGGCGTTCTCCGCCTGCACGCCGATGATGTGCACCTCGCGTCCCTCGTCCTGTGCGCGCGCCTTCGCCTTCGCCGCTGCCGCGACGCCGGCGATCAGCCCGCCACCGCCGATTCCCACGACGATCGTCTCGAGGTCGGGCGCCTGCTCCATCAGCTCGAGGCCGAGTGTTCCCTGCCCGACGATGATGTCGCGGTGATCGTAGGGGTGGATGAGCACTGCTCCGTCGCGCCGCGCGTGATCTTCGGCCATCTGCAGGCCGACCTCGACGCCGTCGCCCGCGAGAACGACCTCAGCGCCGTATCCGCGCGTCGCCAGCAGCTTCGGAACGGGCACGCCGAGAGGCATGTAGATCGTCGCCGGGATGCCCAGCTGCTGCGCCGCGAGCGCCACGCCCTGGGCGTGGTTGCCCGCCGACGCCGCCACAACACCCCGAGCGCGCTCCTCCTCCGAGAGGCGCGACAAGCGATGCGTCGCACCGCGAACCTTGAACGAGCCGGTGCGCTGCAGGTTCTCGAGCTTCAGAACGACCTTCTCGCCGAGCAGATCGCTGAGGTGCTGCGACTGCTGAATCGGCGTGCGTTCGATCACGGGCGCGAGGCCGGCGGCCGCTTCCTCGAACTCGGAGAGCGTCGGCATCTCGGCGTGGGTCATCCATCCTCCTCGGGATCGGAGCGCCCGATCGAACGGGGCTCGGTCTTCCATATCAAGTCGTTCTCGGGCACGTGCCCCGTACGCCACGACCCCGTCGACAGCGTGACCGCCACCACGTTCACGAACGCCGCGAGCGGAACCGCGAACAGCGCGCCGGCGATGCCGCCCGCCATCGTTCCGGCCATCACCACGAGCACGACGGCGAGCGGATGCACCTTCACCGCGGCGCCCATGATGAGCGGCTGGAGGACGTGGCTCTCCACCTGTTGCACGAGCAGCACGACGAACAGCATCAGCAGGGCGATGAACGGGCCGTTGTATGCGAGCGCGATGAGCACGGCCAGCGCGCCCGACACGATCGCGCCGAGGAACGGCACGAACGAGGCCAGGAACACCGTGACGCCGATCGGAATCGCGAGGGGCACGCCGAGGATCGCGGCGCCGACCCCGATGCCGATGCCGTCGATCGACGCGACGAAGATCTGCGTGCGCGCATAGCTGATGAGCGTCGCCCACCCGTTGCGCGCCGCACGGTCGACCGCCACACGGGCCTGGCGGGGGAAGAGCTTCGTCGTCCACCGCCAGATGCCTTCCCCATCGAAGAGCAGGCAGATGAGCGTGAAGAACGCGAGCAGCGCTCCGGCGCCGACATGGCCGATCGTCGAGCCGAGCGAGACGACGCCGCTGAGCAGCAGGTCGCTCTGCGCGGTCACGAAGTCGGAGACGAAACCGACGACCTCGTTGACGACTTCCTCCGGCAGGATCCCGATCGACAGCACCCAGTCCTGCAGGTCGGCCCAGCGGTCGATCGCGCGAGAGCGCACGAGCATCCACTGCTCCGACACCTGCCAGATCACGAGCCACACCAGACCGGTGACGATCGCGATGGTCGCCACGAGCGAGATCACGATCGCGAGCAGCCGCGGCACGCGGTGCGAGAGCATCCAGCCGAAGCTCGGCCACAGCAGTGCCGAGAGCAGGATCGCGACGAGCACGGGCACCACGATGATCTTGAACTGGATCACCAGCCACACGATGAGCGCGATCACGGCGGCGACGATGAGCAGACGCCATCCGAACGCCGCTGCGACGCGCAAGGGGCGCGGCACCTGCGCGCCGACGGGAGATTGCGCGGCCCGAGGATCCGCGGGCTGCGGCGCATGTCCGAACAGACCGCGCCGCCTGCCGGTGTGCTCGCTCATCTTTTCGATTGTATTCCCGCGCAGCGCCGGACGAGGACGATCAGAACTGCACGCGCGGCGGCTGGCGCAGCTGCGCGGCGTCGTCTGCCTCGAAGAAGTCGCGCTCCGTGAATCCGAGGCCCCGCGAGAACAGGTTGTTGGGGAACTGCTTGATCTTGATGTTCAGCTCACGCGTGCCGCCGTTGTAGAACCGGCGCGAGGCCTGGATCTTGTCCTCGGTGTCGACGAGCTCGCGCTGCAGCTGCAGGTAGTTCTGGCTCGCCTGCAGTGCCGGATAGTCCTCTGCGACGGCGAAGAGCCCCTTCAGCGCCTGCTGCAGGTGCCCCTCGGCTGCGCCGGCCTCGCGAGGGCCCTGCGCCTGGAGCGTCTCGGCGCGCGCCTTCGTGACGTTGTCGAGCACTGTCTTCTCGTGCGCCGCGTACCCCTTGACCGTATCGACGAGGTTCGGGATCAGATCTGCGCGGCGCTTGACCTGCACATCGATCCCGCTCCAGGCCTCTTCGACCCGAGTTCCGAGCGACACGAGCGAGTTGTACGTCGCCCACAGGTAGATGCCGGCGATCACGACGACCGCAACGACGATCAGAACAGGTACAAGCCAAGCCATCATTCGCGGATTCCCCTCAGAAGATTCGTTCCCATCGTACGTTTCGATCCTGACGAGCAGGTGGATTCATGCCCGCCCCGCGCGCTCCGAGGCCTCGACCCATGCCTGGAGCTTGGCCGCCGCGCGCCCGTCGTCGATCGCCGCGGCCGCGATGTCGCGCGCCTCGATGAGCCGCTGGATCATGTTGCGATCGGACTGGGTCGGATCCTGCGACAGTCGGTATGCCACGATGCCCGCGGCGGCGTTGAGCAGCACGATGTCGCGCACAGCTCCCTGATCGCCCGCGAGGGTGCGGCGCAGCGTCTCGGCGTTCTCGGCGGGGGTGCCGCCGAGAAGGTCGTCGATCGACGCCGTCGGCATGGCGAGGTCGCGCGGGTGGATGTCGAACTCGTGCATGTCACCGTTGGTGATCTGCCAGATGCGGCTGTACCCCGTGGTGGTGAGCTCGTCGAGCCCGTCCTCACCGCGGAAGACGAGCGCCGTCGCGCCGCGCGTGCGGAACACACCCGTGATGATCGGCACCACGTCGAGCGAGGCGACGCCGACGGCGTTCGCTTCGGCGCGCGCCGGGTTCACCAGGGGGCCGAGGAAGTTGAACGCCGTGGGAACGCCGAGTTCTGCGCGCACCGGGCCGGCGTGCTTGAACCCGGGGTGGAAGGCGGCGGCCCATGCGAAGGTGATGCCCGCGTCGTCGAGCACGCGCGCGACCCCGTCGGGCGAGAGCCGCAGGTCGATGCCGAGCTCGCTCAGCACATCGGAGGCGCCCGCTTTCGAGCTCACCGCGCGGTTGCCGTGCTTGACCACGGGGATCCCGGTCGCCGCAACGACGATCGAGGCGGTCGAGGAGATGTTGACGGTGCCGTATCGGTCGCCGCCCGTGCCGACGATGTCGAGCACATCGGGGTCGACGTCGAGGGGCACGGCCGCGTCGAGGATCGCATCGCGGAACCCGATCACCTCGGCGACCGACTCGCCCTTCGCGCGCAGCGCCATGAGCAGACCGCCCAGCTGCGCTCCGGTCGCTCTGCCCTGCATCACCTGTCGCATCGCCCATTCCGCCTGCGAAACCGTCAGGTCGGTGCCTGACACTGCAGCGGTGAGAACTTCGGGCCATGTCGGTTGCGTCATACACGCCAGGCTAGGGCAGGCAGGATTTATCGACACGCTGTAGAAATCACGAGCGCACGGCTCCCGGCTCCCCAGCGCCGCACCATTCTGCCGTGCTGATCTGCACTTTCTCACCCGCACCATGGCACATTCACGGCGAGCACAAAGGTGCGTCGACCGCTCACCTCGACGCCTCATGCAAAAATCCCGCGGGTTTATCGGCCATAATGGAATCGTGACGACCTCAGCTACGTATTCCCCTGCGCCCAGAACGGTGA
>Ga0308157_10003384_pt1 | contig 23381 bp, 13 predicted proteins | sample PhyBR1_FD_201035 | JGI IMG/M metagenome (GOLD analysis project Ga0308157, IMG submission 201035) | Phyllosphere microbial communities from UC Gill Tract Community Farm, Albany, California, United States - DLSLB.R1 | ecosystem: Host-associated > Plants > Phyllosphere > Unclassified | place: USA...
GGCCGCTGCACCGCGTGCGCCTGCACGATGCGGACGACACGGTGCTCTACGTGTCCGGCACCACGGGCGAGGTGGTGCGCGATGCGCCGCGCACCGAGCGCCTGTGGGGCTATGTGGGCACCTGGATTCACTGGCTCTATCCGCTGCGGGGTAACGCGCTGCAGCCTTACTGGAGCGCCACCGTGAACACGCTCGCCGTGGCGGGCACGCTGGCCGCACTGGCCGGCACGGTGGCAGGCCTGCAGCGCTGGCGGTTTCGCGGCCGCTACCGCAGCGGGGCACGCACGCCTTACCCCACGCGCGCGATGCGCTGGCACCACGTGCTGGGGCTGGCGTTTTCGCTGGCCACCATCGCGTGGATCTTCAGCGGCTTCATGTCGATGAACCCCTGGAAGCTGTTCGACAGCGGCGCGCCGACGCTGCGCATGGCGGCGCTGCAGGGCGGGCCGCTCACCATGGCTGAGCCAGCGGGCGACAGCGCCCGGCAGGCACCGCTGACCGCGCTGCTCGCCCAGGCCGGCGACGCCACGCGCGAGCTGCGCTGGGTGCGCGCCACGGGCCGCACGCTGGTGCTGGCGCAACCGGCCCAGGGCGCGCCCGAAGTGCTGGACGCCGCCACCGCCGCGCCCACCGCCATCGACACCACGGCGCTGCAGCGCGGCATCGCCGGGCTGGTGGCCGCGCCGCTGGTGCGCGTGGACACGCTCGCGCACTACGACCTGTACTACTACGCCCGCGCCGCCCACACCATGACCGGCGCCCCGGCCAAGCCCCTGCCCGTGCTGCGCGCCGTGTTCGCCGACGAGCACGCCACCTGGGTGCATGTGGACCCGCGCACCGGTGCCGTGATGGGCCGCCTGGACGACCACCGCCGCGCCAGCCGCTGGCTTTTTGCCATGCTGCACAGCTGGGACTGGGTGCCGCTGCTGGAGCGGCGGCCGCTGTGGGATGCGGTGATGCTGCTGCTCGGCCTGGGCGGCGCGGCGCTGAGCGGTACGGGCATGGTGATCGGATGGCGCCGCCTGCGGCGCAAGGCAAGCCAATCGGGCAAGGCGGGCCAAGCAGGCAAGACGCAGACTGCAAAGCGCCCCGTGGCAAGGGCCTGAGTGCAGTGATGTGATGCAGTGGGTGCAGTGACGGGGCGCGACGGCACAGGCGCGTTGTGCGGCGCCCTGCCAGGTCGCATCTCATCGCATCGCATCGTCGCATCGCAGATTCAGATCAAAACAGCACTCTGCCGCCGTATTCATTGCGGTGACAGCTATAAAAACAATAGCAAACGATTGGCTACCAATGGCTCAGTGCCTTTGCGCCGCCACCGCTCTACAACTGAAAGCCCACCGCCCGCACCACGCCCTCGGCGATGTCGCGCGGCCAGGACGGCCGCCGGGGAACGAACGGCCGGGCCAGGGCGATCTGGCGCGCGCACCAGTCCGAAAGCCATTGCACTTCGGCCGGGCCGTAGAACGCCGTCATCGCCTCGTAGTTGAGGAACAGGCTGCGCGCATCCAGGTTGAGCGAGCCGGACAGGGCCAGGTCGTCGTCGATCAGCACGGCCTTGGCGTGCACCATGCCGGGCGCCAGCCATACTTCGGCGCCAGCCAGGCCCAGCTCGCGCAGGGCGCGCTCGCGGGCCCAGTCGGCCAGGCGGTGGTTGGAGCGCCGGGGCACCAGCAGGCTCACGCGCACGCCGCGGCGGCAGGCCATGCACCAGGCTTCCAGCAGCGCATCGTCGGGCACGAAGTACGGCGTCACGGCCACGATGCGCTCCTGCGCGTGGTAAGCGCCTGCCAGCAGCAATGCGTGCACGGTGTCGTCGGCATGGTCGGGGCCGCTGGGCACCCACTGCGCCAGGGCGCCGTGCTCCGGCCCGGTGGGCAGTGGCTGCTTCAGCGCGGCACGCACCAGCCGGCCGCTGGCGGTGCTCCAGTCGGCGTCGAACTGCGCGGCGGCTTGCAGGGCGATGGGGCCGTGCACTTCATAGCTCAGGTCGATCCAGGCCGGGTGGCCGGGCTGGTCCAGAAAATATTCGCAGGCCAGATTGCGCCCGCCGCTCCACAGGCGCTCGCCATCGGCCACCACCAGCTTGCGGTGGTTGCGCAGGTTGGTGCGACCGCGCATCGGGTTGTGCAGCATGGGCATGAAGCGGCGCACCTGCACGCCCTGGGCCTGCAGGGTGCGCACCATCACGTTGGGCGTGGCGAGGCTGCCGACCGCATCCAGCAGCAGCCGCACCGCCACGCCGCGCTGGGCGCATTCGCCCAGGGCCTGCGCGACCTGGCGGCCCACCGGGTCGTCGCCGAAGACGAAGGTGCACACGTCCAGGCTGCGCTCGGCCGACGCGATGGTGGCGCGCAGTGTCTGCAGCGCCTGCGCGCCGTCGGCATGCAGCACGACGCGGTCGTTGCGCACCGCGGGCTCCAGCTCCATGCTGGCCAGCAGGCGCGCCGCCCAGGGGGGCCCCGCCGGCAGCGCGGCAGCGGCCATGGCCTCCTGCTGCGCCTTGCGGGGGCGGCGCAGGGGCCGCGCGAACTTGCGGGTGCCGAACAGCACGAAGAGCGGCACGGCCACGTACGGAAACGCCACGATGGCGACCACCCACGCAATGGCTGCCGAAGGATGCCGCCGCTGGTGCCCGATGCGCGTGCCCATCACGTAAACCAGCAGGCCCACCGCCACGAACACCGCGTGGCCCAGGCCGGAGAGAACGGCGAACCCGGTCAAGCCTGGCCCTCGGCCGATGAAGGCAGCATGCCGAACCGCACCGACACGCGCAAGCCGCCCAGGCGGGGCGAGCCGTCCAGATCGACCTGCGCCTGGTGCATGCGTGCGATCGACTGCACGATGGCCAGGCCCAGGCCGCTGCCCGCCACCTGCGCACCGCCGTCGGCGGCCTGCGGCACGCGATAGAACCGGCCCAGCACTCGCTCGCGGTCGCCCTCGCCGATACCGGGGCCGCTGTCTTCCACCACCAGGGTGACGGTGCCGGGCCGGGCCGCACCCGCATCGCCATCGCCACCCGCATCCCGGCTGTCCGTTGTTGTTGCCCCATCCGGCGCCGCGATCACGTGCACGTCCACCACGCCGCCGTCGGGCGTGTACTTGACGGCGTTGTCCACCAGGTTGCGCAGCAAGATGCGCAAGGCCTCGGCATGGCCCGCCACCGGGGCCGCATCGGCCGTGGCCAGGCCCAGGTCGATGCCGCGCTGCTGGGCGGCCGGCGCCGCATCGGCCACGGCCTGCAGCGCCAGATCGGCCAGCACCACCGGCTGCGCGGGTGCGCCCGCGGCCACGCTGGACTCCTGCCGCGCCAGCGCCAGCAGTTGCTCCACGAGCCGCGTGGCGCGGTCGATGCCGGCCGACAGCCGGGCCACCGCCACGCTGCGCGCCTCGGCATCGGGCGCACGCAGCAAGCCTTGCGCCTGCAGCTTGAGTGCGGCCAGCGGCGAACGCAGCTCATGCGCGGCATCGGCCACGAAGTGCTGCTGCGCCTCGAAGGCACGCTGCACCCGCACGAAGAGCAGGTTCAGCTCATCCACCAGCGGCTGCACTTCGGCAGGCAGCGCCTCGCCGTCGACGGGCGACAGGTCATCGGCCTGGCGCTGCGCCACCTGGCGGCGCACACGCTCCACAGGCGCCAGCGAACCGCTCACCACCCACCACACAGCCAGCGCCAGCAGCGGCGCCATGAGGGCGATGGGCCCGGCCGTGCTCAGCGCCAGGTCGCGCGCCATGGCCTTGCGCGCCGCCATGTCCTGCGCCACCTGGATCACCTGCGCGCGGGTCTGCACCGAGAACACGCGGTAGGTGGTGCCATGCGCCTTCACGTTCGAAAAACCCAGCACCGCACGCTGCGGCAGCGCCGCGCCCACGGCGGACTCGAACACGCGCGAACCCTCCGACGACCACACCTGCACGACGAACTCGTAGCTTTCATCCTCGTGCACCAGCGGCGCGGGCGCGTTGGCCGGCACCTCTGGCAGGCCGGGGCGCAGGGCCATCGCCATCTGCTCCATGTGGTAGTCGAAGATTTCGTCGGCCTCGGTCAGCGCGGAGCGGTAAGACAGCACGATCTGCAGCAGCGCGGTGCACACGATCGCCCCCAGCAAAAACCAAAGCAGCCGCGCGCGCAGTGAATGCGCGGCCGACGCATGCCCGGCCGCGAGCGGCGCGTGGGCCTGGACGGGCGGGCTGGCGTCCGTTGCTGCGGGCTTCTTCATGCCTTGGGCACCATGTAGCCCACGCCGCGCACGTTCAGCAGCAGGTCGGCCCCCAGTTTCTTGCGCAGGCCATGCACGTACACCTCCACGGCGTTGCTGCTGATCTCGTCCTTCCAGCCATAGAGCTTTTCTTCGAGTTGCGTGCGCGACAGCACCATGCCCGGCCGCGCCAGCAGCGGCTCCAGCACGGCCCATTCGCGCGCCGACAGCACCACGGGCGTTCCGTTCACGGTCACCTCGCGCGTGGCCGGCAAGATCCTCACGCCCTTGTGTTCGTACGCCGGCTCCGCCCGCCCGGCCGCCCGCCGCGTCAGGGCGCGGATGCGGGCCAGCAGTTCGTCCAGTTCGTAGGGTTTGAGCACGTAGTCGTCGGCGCCGGCGTCCAGCCCTTCCACGCGCTGCGCCAGCGCATCACGCGCGGTGGCCACCAGCACCGGGGTGCGGTCCTTGCGCGCGCGCAGGTCGCGCAGCACGGCCAGTCCATCGCGGCGCGGCAGGCCCAGGTCGAGCAGCACGAGGTCATAGGTCTGCGTGCGCAGGGCGGTGTCGGCCATGTCGCCGTCGCGCACCCAGTCCACAGCGTAGTGCTCGGCGCGCAGCAGGTCATGCACGGCTTCCCCGATCATCGTGTCGTCTTCGACGAGCAGCAAGCGCATGGGCGGCCCTCTTCTTCTTTCTTCTTGTCAGGTCAATCAACGCCACCGCGCCGGTAGCGGCTGCGGCCATCGCAGCGCCTGCGGCGCGGGTGTGTGGGGTGGCGAAAGGTGAGCGGCTTCCATGGCCGCCAAGCATAGCGGCCCAGTCCACCGCTGCCGCGTAGGACGCGGTCAGCCCAGCGGGACCGGCACGAAGATCTTGTCGCCGTCGCGCTGGATCAAAAGCGCCACCGATTTGCCGGCCTTGGCCATCGCCTCGCGCACCTGATCCACCCCGCGGGCCGGCGTGCCGTTGATCGCCAGCAGCACGTCACCGGGCTGCACGCCCGCCAGGGCGGCAGGGCCGCGCGCATCTTCCACCAGCAAGCCGCCGTCCACGCCGGCATCGCGGCGCTCCTGCGGCTGCAGCGGCCGCAGCGCCAGGCCCAGCCGACCCTTGCCTGCGGACTTTTCGGTGCTGGCGATCTTGTTGGCCTTCTCGCTCGCATCGCCCAGCGTCGCCATGAACTCCACGGGCTTGCCATGGCGCCACACCTCCAGCTTGGCCTGTGTGCCCGGCGCCGCCTGGCCCACGATGGCCGGCAGGTCGCCCGACGCCACGATGGGCTGCCCGTTCACGCTGCGGATCACGTCGCCCGACTTCAGGCCCGCCTTGTCGGCCGGGCCGCCCTCTTCCACGCCGGCCACCAGCGCGCCCTCGGGCTTGTCGAGCTGGAACGAATCGGCAAAGGCCTGGTTCACCTCCTGCACCGACACGCCCAGCCGCGCATGGCTGGCCTTGCCCGTGGCCACGATCTGGTCCTTGACCTTGGCCGCCACCTCGATCGGAATGGAGAACGACACGCCCTGGTAGCCGCCCGAGCGGCTGTAGATCTGCGAGTTGATGCCCACCACCTCGCCACGCGCATTGAACAGCGGGCCACCGGAATTGCCGGGGTTCACCGCCACGTCGGTCTGGATGAAAGGCACATAGCTGTCATCGGGCAGCGAGCGGCCCTTGGCACTCACTACGCCCGCCGTCACGCTGTTTTCAAAGCCGAACGGCGAGCCGATCGCCAGTACCCATTCGCCCACCGCCAGGTTGCGCGTGCTGCCCAACTGCACCACGGGCAGATCCTTGGCATCGATCTTCAGCACGGCGATGTCGGTCTTCGGGTCCGAGCCCAGCACCTTGGCACGGAACTCGCGCCGGTCGGTCAGCTTCACCGTGACCGTGTTCGCGCCCTTCACCACATGGGCGTTGGTGAGGATCACCCCGTCCGCGCTCACGATGAAACCCGAGCCTTCACCGCGCGTGGGCACCTCGCGCTGCCGGCCCGGAGCCTGCGCGCCGGGCGGCACCATGCCGAAGCGGCGGAAGAACTCGAACATCGGATCGTTCGGGTCCATGCCCTGCGCGCCGCTGCGCGGGTGGGCAGCGGTTTCGTCATCGTCATCGTCCGAATCGGTCAGCGATGTCTTGGTGGTTCCGCTCACGCTGATGTTCACCACCGCCGGGCCATTGCGCGCGGTGATCTGCGCAAAGTCCGGCGCCGTCACACCCCCGGTGTAGGGCATGGCGGCAGGCTGCGTCACTGCGGGTGGCATCGCGGCACGGCTCGGGTGCATGTTGGTCACCAGCCCTGCACCGGTGGCCCCGATGGCGCCTGCGGTCAGCAGGGCCAGGGTCAGACGGCGAGGGGTCGAGAGAACGGAGTTCATGGCAGTCCTTTCGTTGGGTCGTTGCATGGGGGCAGTTTGGGCAACGAGACTTAGGCGTGGCTTAGGGACTCAAGACACCCGTTCATCAGAGGGAAACCCCGCAGGCGGGCAGGTCCGCACAGCCAGCACAATGGGCCTGGCCGACAGCTCATCCATGAGAGACAGCAGCGGTACAAAAAGGGAGAGAAAAACATTGAGCGACGAAGATCCACAGGGCACAGCCACGCCGCGCTTTTATGCGCACTCCATCGAAAACAACACCGATACGGCAGCCTGGCAGCCCCTGCCGGACCATCTGCACGCCGTGGGTCAGGGAGCCAGTGAATTCGCGGCTGTTTTTGGCGGCCATACGCTGGCACTCGTCATTGGCTATCTGCACGACCTGGGCAAATACACCCTGCCCTTTCAGGAGCGGCTGCGCGGCAGTCCGCTGCGTGTGGACCATTCCACTTGGGGCGCACGCATCGCACAGGAGCGCCTGGGTGCCATGGGGCAGCTACTGGCCTACGGCATTGCGGGCCACCATGCAGGGCTGGCCAACGGGCAGGGCGAGGGCGAGCGCACGGCACTGGCAGACCGGCTCTTGTCCGACCTGCCGGCGCTGCACCCTTCCTGGGAGAAAGACATCCTCTTGCCGGATCGGCTCGAAGTACCCGCCGGCTTCAAGCCCTACAGCAGCAAGAACCGCCAGCAGGCCAAGGAACGGCAACCCTTTCAACTGGCGTTTCTCACGCGCATGCTGTTTTCATGCCTGGTGGATGCCGACTTCCTTGATACCGAAGCGTTCTACAACGTTGCAGAAAACCGCCCCGACCATCGCCACGGCAGTAGCGCACCTCCTGCGCTGACGGCGCTTCGAGAGCAACTCGACCATCACCTGGACAAGTTCAAGCCCGATGGCGACGTGAACCGCCTGCGTGCCGACATCCTGCGCCACGTGCGAAGCAAGGCGGAGCAAGCGCCAGGGTTGTTTTCCCTCACCGTACCTACGGGCGGCGGCAAGACGCTGGCATCGCTGGCCTTCGCGCTGGACCACGCCATTCGCCACGGGCTGCAGCGCGTGATCTTTGTGATTCCGTTCACCAGCATCGTCGAGCAGAACGCCGCCGTGTTTCGCGAGGCCCTCGGCCCGCTGGGCGAAGCCGCCGTGCTGGAACACCACAGCGCTTTCGTGGAGCAGCCGCCACCGCGCGATGACCCGGAGAAATACCAGTCGACCAAGAAGCTGCGCCTTGCGATGGAAAACTGGGACGCGCCCATCATCGTCACCACCGCCGTGCAGTTCTTTGAAAGCCTGTTCGCAGCCAAACCGTCCCAGTGCCGCAAACTACACCACATTGCGGGCAGCGTGGTGATCCTGGACGAGGCCCAAACCATGCCGCTGCACTTGCTGCGGCCTTGCGTGGCTGCGGTGGATGAACTGGCTCGCAATTACCGTACGAGTGTGGTGCTTTGCACAGCCACGCAGCCGGCGCTGGAGGCACCGGCCTTCGAAGGCGGGCTCACGGAAGTCCGCGAACTCGCGCCCGAGCCGGCAGGGCTCTTTCGGCAGCTCGAACGCGTGCGTGTGCGCCATGTGGGCACGCTGAGCGACGAGGCGCTTGCCAACGAGATGCGCTCGCGCGAACAGGTGCTGTGCATCGTCAACAACCGCCGCCACGCGCGGGCCGTGTACCAGGCCATGGCCGACCTTCCCGGTGCGCGCCACCTCACCACGCTGATGTGCGCCAGACACCGCAGCGCCGTGCTGGCCGAAGTGCGACAGATGCTCAAGGACGGCCAGCCCTGCCGCGTGGTGAGCACGAGCTTGATCGAAGCAGGCGTCGATGTGAACTTCCCCACCGTGCTGCGCGCCGAGGCAGGCCTGGACTCCATCGCCCAGGCGGCAGGCCGCTGCAACCGGGAAGGCCGCAGGCCGCTGGACGCGAGCGAGGTGCTGGTGTTTGCCAACGCCAACGAAGACTGGGCCCCACCGCCCGAACTGAGGCAATACGCCCAAGCCGCCCGCGAAGTACTGCGGCAAGACGCAGGCGACCCCTTGTCGCCCGAAGCCATCGGCCGCTACTTCGCATTGCTGTACTGGCAAAAAGGTGGCGACGCGCTCGACAAGCCCGATCTCTTGGGCCTGCTGCGCGAAAGCCGCATCGACAGCCTTCCCATGGAAACGCTGGCCACGAAATTCCGCATGATCGACAGTGTGCAGATGCCGGTGATCGTGCCGTATGACGACGAAGCCAAAGGCTTTGTGCGCGACCTGAAGCATGCCGAAGGCAGCGTAGGCCTCGCGCGCAAGCTACAGCCCTATCTGGTGCAACTGCCACGACAAGGCTTTGACGCCCTATACCAAGCCGGTGCTGTCATTCCGGTAGAGCGCCAAAAGTGGGGCGACCAGTTCATGGTGCTGGCCCATGAAGGCCTCTACGACCCGCGATTCGGATTGAGCTGGGACCACCCAGCATTCATCCGCTCTGAACACCTAAACTGGTGAAATCAGTTCATTGATGTGTTTCTTCAAATGGAGTGATCCCAAAGAGAACCATTGACAAAACACAGGACACTAGCTCAGAATGCACCGCAAAGGCGAAAGCCTCAGCGTCTGCAAACACTGAGGCTTTCTGGTTAACCCCCCGCTAGCACGCGGGCCCGGCCAGAGGCAGGAAGGAGGGTCTGGATATGGTACCAATCCATATGACCTTATTAGATTGATCGAAGCGGCAGGTGGCTGCATGTTTACCACCCTGCCGCTCCCCATGTCACGCGGGCATTCTTATCGCTCGTGTGTGGATTGAAATATTGAAGTGTTCGCGCACAGGGATTGATAGAGAGTTTCCAGCGCCGATGTGCGCTGGAAACGCCACAAAATAATCAGTTGGGAGGGATGCGATGGCCTTTGGAATCCGGCTTTTTGTGTGGGGCGAACGCGCTTGCTTTACTCGCCCCGAAATGAAAGTAGAGCGCGTCTCCTACGACGTCATTACCCCATCCGCCGCGCGCGGCATCCTCGATGCGATCCACTGGAAACCGGCGATCCGATGGCACATCGATCGCATCCATGTACTGAAACCCATCCGCTTCGAGTCCATTCGGCGCAATGAGGTGGGCGGCAAGCTCTCCCCCGCCAGCGTGACCAAGGCCATGAAGGCCGGTAACACCGCGGGGCTGGCGAATTACGTCGATGAAGACCGCCAGCAACGCGCCGCCACCGTCCTTCGCGACGTGGCCTATGTGATCGAAGCGCACTTTGAACTCACCCCAAAGGCAGGCGCTGAAGACTCGGTGGGCAAGCATCTGGACATCTTCAATCGCCGCGCGCGCAAGGGGCAGTGCTTTCAGCAGCCGTGCATGGGTGTGCGGGAGTTTCCGGCCCATTTCCAACTGCTCGAAGAAGGCGACCCGATGCCGGAAAAGCACGAAAGCCTGCGGGACATGCATGACCTGGGCTGGACACTGCACGACATCGACTTCGACCGGGGCATGGCCCCCCGCTTTTTCCGCGCGCAGATGGAACATGGCGTGATCTCGGTGCCTCCATGGCACAGTGAGGAGGTCAAGGCATGATCCTGCAAGCCCTCAACAGCTACTACCAGCGCCTACTAGCGCGCGGCGAAGAGGGGCTCTCGCCCTTTGGCTACAGCCCCGAGAAGATCAGCTACGAGATTCTGCTGGCACCTGATGGGCGCATAGTGGACGTGAACGACATTCGCGACACCTCAGGTAAAAAGCCACTGCCGCGCTCGATGAACGTGCCGCAGCCCGAAAAACGCACGGTTGGCATCAAATCGAACTTTCTTTGGGACAAGACCAGCTATGTGCTGGGCGTCAGCGCGACAAGCAAGCGTGCGGACAAGGAGCACGAAGCGTTCACGGTGCTGCACCAGGAAAGCCTGGCAGGCACTGACGATGCCGGGCTCAAGGCACTACTGGGCTTCTTGTCCAGCTGGACGCCTGAGCGTTTTACCCAGGCACCTTTCAAGCCGGAGATTCTGGACGCCAATGTCGTCTTTCGCCTGGACGGCGAGCGGACCTATCTGCACGAGCGGCCTGCCGCTCAGACGGTGCGTGCTCGGCTGCTGGGCAGTGACGATGCGTCGCCTATTGCCTTGGCCCATTGCCTCGTCACCGGCGAACGACTGCCGGTGGCGCGCCTGCACCCCGCCATCAAGGGCGTGAACGGCGCACAAAGCTCCGGCGCGTCCATCGTGTCGTTCAACCTGGAATCGTTCACGTCTTACGGCAAGAGTCAGGGCGAGAACGCACCCGTTTCCGAGCAGGCTGCCTTTGCCTACACCACCGTGCTCAACCACCTGCTGCGACGCAGTGAACACAACCGCCAGCGCATCCAGATCGGCGATGCCAGTGTGGTGTTCTGGGCAGTGGCGGACGACGCGGACCAAGCGCAGGAAGCCGAACTGACGTTTGAGTCGCTGCTCAACGCCCCGCCTGACGACTCCCAGGAAGCGGCGCACGTCCGTGATGTGCTGGAGCAGATCGCTAAGGGACGCCCGTTGAGCGAGTTGAATCCGAAGCTGCAGGACAGCACACGCATGTTCGTCCTCGGCCTGGCGCCCAATGCTTCGCGCATCTCCATCCGCTTCTGGGAAACCGATACGTTGGGCGCATTCGCACAGCGGCTGGCCCAACATGCGCAGGACTTTCGCCTAGAGCCATTGCCCTGGAAAACCGCGCCCGCTGCGCGCCGCGTCGTTCTGGCCACGGTACCGAATCGCGAAGGGGCCATGCCCAAGATGGATGACGCATTCAACAATCTCGTTGGTGAATTCATGCGGTCCGTGCTGAACGGCAGGCCCTACCCGCGCAGTTTGTTGGCCAACACCCTGCTGCGCATCCGCTCGGACGGCAACTTATCAGGCATGCGCGCAGCGATCTGCAAGGGAGTGCTGGCACGCGAGCGGCGCCTCGGCATCCATTCAAACGTTCACAAAGAGGAGGTTCCCGTGAGTCTGGACAAGCAATCTCTCAACCCGGGCTATCGGCTGGGCCGGCTGTTCGCGGTGCTGGAAGCGGTGCAGCGCAGCGCGCTGGGCGGCCAGGTCAATGCCACCATCCGCGACCGCTACTACGGTGCGGCATCGGCCACGCCGGCATCCGTCTTTCCGGTGCTGCTTCGCAACACGCAAAACCACCTGGGCAAGCTGCGCAAAGACAAGCCGGGCATGGCGGTCAACCTGGAAAAAGACATCCGGGAAATCGTCGATGGGCTGTCAGAGCAGTTTCCACGCAGCCTGCGCATCGAGGACCAAGGCCGCTTCGCCATCGGCTACTACCACCAATCGCAAAGCCGTTTCGTGAAGGGCGAGGCAGAGACCGAGTCCAGCAACACCGATTCCAACGCAGAGTCCACCGAGGGAGCCGCCGCATGACCGCCATCACCCACCGCTACGAATTCGTCTACCTTTTCGACATCACCAACGGCAATCCCAATGGAGACCCGGACGCTGGCAACTTGCCGCGCCTGGACCCGGAAACCAATCGGGGCCTGGTGACCGACGTGTGCCTGAAGCGCAAGATTCGCAACTTCGTCAGCCTGGCCAAGCCGACCGACGAGGGCTACGCCATCTACATGCAGGAAAAGGCCGTGCTCAACAACCAGCACCGCAAAGCCTATGAAGCGCAATCACTGAAACCCGAAGACAAGAAGCTGCCCAAGGAAGAAGAGAAGGCGCGGGCCATCACGCAGTGGATGTGCAGCAACTTCTTCGACGTGCGCACGTTCGGCGCCGTGATGACTACGGGCGTGAATGCGGGCCAGGTGCGCGGCCCCATACAAATGGCGTTCGCCACCTCCATCGACCCCGTCGTGCCGCTGGAAATTTCCATCACCCGCATGGCCGTGACGACCGAAAAAGAAGCCGAGGCGCAGAGCGGTGACAACCGCACCATGGGCCGTAAGCACATCATTCCGTATGGCCTTTACCGCGCGCATGGTTTCGTCTCTGCCAAGCTGGCCGAACGCACGGGGTTTTCCGATGCCGATCTGGAGCTGTTCTGGCAAGCGCTCATCAACATGTTCGAGCACGACCGCTCGGCTGCTCGCGGCGAGATGGCAGCGCGCAAGCTGATCGTTTTCGAGCATGAAAGCGCAATGGGGAATGCGCCCGCGCATGTGCTGTTCGACGCCGTAAAAATCACGCCGACTCAGCCTGAAGGCGGCAGCGCGCCACGCAAGTTCACGGACTACCGGGTGGAGATCGACCATGCAGCCGTGCCATCGGGTGTGTCGGTACGCGAGCTGATCTAGCCGCCGTGAACGCCTGGGAGAAGGCTCGTGAACGAAAGCGACTTCATCCCGATCTCGGCGCTGCAGCACTACCTGTACTGCACGCGCCAATGCGCGTTGATCCATGTAGAGCAGCTGTGGGCCGAAAGCCGCCACACCGCAGAAGGGCGAGTGCTGCACGAACGCGCCGACAAGCCCAGGGGCGAGCGCCGGCGCGGCGTGCGCACCGCGACTGCCATGCCGTTGGCCCACCCGGGCCTGGGCATTGCCGGCATCGCGGATGTCGTGGAGTTCCATGAAGGGCCAGAGGGTGAGCAGGCTTTTCCGGTGGAATACAAGCGAGGAAAACCCAAATCCCACCGGGCGGACGAGGTGCAGCTTTGCGCCCAGGCCTTGTGTCTTGAGGCAATGCTGGAGCAGCCCATTGCACACGGCGCGCTGTTCTATGGCGAAACCCGGCGCCGTACCGACGTGCCGTTCGATGACGCCTTGCGCCGGCTCACCCGTGAAACCATCGACGCCACACGCGCCATGCTGGAAGCCAACACCACGCCCACGGCGCAATACCACCCGAAGCGCTGCGATGCCTGCTCGCTGATCGATCTTTGCCAGCCCAAGCTCTTGGGGCGCAAAGACAGCGTGAACGCATGGCTGGCCCGACAACTGCAAGACGCCGACACGGAGCCCCCATGCGCAGACAGCTGAACACCTTGTATGTCACCACCGAAGGCGCATGGCTTCACAAGGACGGCGCCAACATCGTGATGGAAGTCGAGCAGACCGTGCGCGCCCGCTTGCCCGTGCACATGTTGGAAAGCCTGGTTTGTTTTGGCCGGGTGCTGGTGTCGCCCCCTCTGCTGGGGTATTGCGCGGAACAGGGCATCAGCACCTGCTTTCTCACACCCAACGGAAAATTTTTGGCGCGGGTCGAAGGACCGGTCTCTGGCAACGTGCTGCTGCGGCGCGCGCAATACCGTTGCACGGACGACCCGACCTTGTGCACCGCCATCGTGCGCAATCTGCTTTTGGGCAAATTGCACAACCAGCGCGCCGTGCTGGGCCGGGCATTGCGCGATCACAGCAGCAAGCTGGCGGCCAGCGACGAGGCCGCGCTGACCCATGCCCATCAGCGGCTGGACCGCATTGCAGACAAGCTGCCCCACGCGCCATCGGTGGACATGCTGCGTGGATACGAAGGTGAAGCCGCTCAGGCTTATTTCGGTGTGTTCGACCATTTGATTCGCGTCCCCAGCGGGTCCATGCGTTTCACTGGCCGCAGCCGCAGGCCGCCTCTGGATGCGGTCAACGCCCTGCTTTCATTTTTGTATACCTTGGTCACCCACGATTGCCGCTCCGCGCTGGAAAGCGTGGGCCTGGACCCTGCCGTGGGCTTTCTGCACCGCGACCGCCCAGGTCGGCCCAGCCTGGCATTGGATCTTCTGGAAGAGTTTCGGCCACTGCTGGCGGACCGGCTGGCGCTGTCGCTGATCAACCTCCGCCAAATCGGTGAGCGCGATTTTCAGACGATGGACAACGGCGCCGTGCTGCTGCGCGAAGAGTCCCGCAAGACCGTGCTGACGGCCTACCAGGAGCGCAAACGCGAATCGCTGAGGCATGTGTTTCTGGAAGAAAAAGCACCGATCGGCCTTTTCCCATTCATCCAGGCCCAATTGCTCGCCCGCCACTTGCGCGGCGACCTGGACGCTTACCCACCCTTTCTTTGGAAATGACCCATGCGGCGTGACCCACCATGATGGTCCTTGTGAGCTATGACGTCAGTTCGCAAGATAAGACCGGCGCTCGCCGCCTGCGGCACATTGCCAAGGCGTGCCTGGACTTCGGCCAGCGCGTGCAGTTTTCGGTGTTTGAGATCGAAGTGGATTCGGCACAATGGGTCGCGCTGAAAAACCGCTTGGTCCAGATCATCGACCCGGCCACGGACAGCCTGCGGTTTTATTACCTGGGTCAGCATTGGAAAGACAAGGTCGAGCATGTCGGGGCGAAACCGGTACTCGATTTGAATGCGCCACTCATCCTCTGATGGCTGTCGGGCAGCTATGCCCTGCTTGCGAACCCTAAGCGACTGGCTGCGCCTAGTGCGGTTCGCGGTGCTCTAACTCGTTGATTACTCACGCATTTCTTGCTCGCAGAGCAGGAGAGGCATTTCTGCGTCTCCCGGACATAAGAGGTTCGCGGAAAGCGGGGAAATTTTGGTGTGGTGATCGGAGGTTATAAAGACGCCGTCGCGCCCCGTGCGGGCGCGTGGGTTGAAACTCTGCGCAGTGGGGTAAGTTTGTTGAAAAGCACGTCGCGCCCCGTGCGGGCGCGTGGGTTGAAACGTGATCCCCTGACTCGGAAGCTGATTCCTACTTCAGTCGCGCCCCGTGCGGGCGCGTGGGTTGAAACATGCAAAAGCTTAATGAAATGTTCGTTGGTGGTATGTCGCGCCCCGTGCGGGCGCGTGGGTTGAAACAACAGGCGTGGATGGTTTGATTGTAGGAGCCTTGTGTCGCGCCCCGTGCGGGCGCGTGGGTTGAAACGTTCCCGGTCCCGTTATTACCGCCAGTAGAGCCAGTCGCGCCCCGTGCGGGAGCGTGGGTTGAAACGACATCGATTACGTCGTGCTGCTGGTGCCCGTGGCCGTCGCGCCCCGTGCGGGCGCGTGGGTTGAAACAATGATGGTAGGTTTCGACGGCAGCTTGGCAATGGTCGCGCCCCGTGCGGGCGCGTGGGTTGAAACGCCACGAACCCAGCGCAGCCCGATGAGGTGGCGGGTCGCGCCCCGTGCGGGCGCGTGGGTTGAAACACTTGGGCCGCAAAGTCAGTTGCGCGGTCCTCGGCCGTCGCGCCCCGTGCGGGCGCGTGGGTTGAAACACTTGGGCCGCGAAGTCAGTTGCGCGGTCCTCGGTCGCGCCCCGTGCGGGCGCGTGGGTTGAAACACTTCAAAGAATCAAAGAAAAGCATTTAATCTGGTCGCGCCCCGTGCGGGCGCGTGGGTTGAAACAGGCGCATCGAACTGCTGGGGCGCACCGACCTTGTCGCGCCCCGTGCGGGCGCGTGGGTTGAAACGACTCCATGCTTATCTTGCCGTCAGCGCCGTGACGGTCGCGCCCCGTGCGGGCGCGTGGGTTGAAACGTCGGCAGGGTGTGCATGGGCTCGGCCACCCCTTGCGTCGCGCCCCGTGCGGGCGCGTGGGTTGAAACGGTCTTGGCGGCCTCGCTGGAGACGTGCTGATTTCGTCGCGCCCCGTGCGGGCGCGTGGGTTGAAACTGGTACGAGCTCGAGCGCCCCGAGCGCGCCGTAGGGTCGCGCCCCGTGCGGGCGCGTGGGTTGAAACTGCGGTGAAGGCCCAACTGGCGAGGGCACTTCAAGTCGCGCCCCGTGCGGGCGCGTGGGTTGAAACAACGCGCCCGCCGATACCGGCCTACCCATCGGCAACGTCGCGCCCCGTGCGGGCGCGTGGGTTGAAACACATTGATGAAGAAGACTATTTCTGCACCGGCCCCGTCGCGCCCCGTGCGGGCGCGTGGGTTGAAACAGCGTAGGCTGCGCTCATCGCGCTCCACACGTCGGTCGCGCCCCGTGCGGGCGCGTGGGTTGAAACGTTCGATCGCGCGATCGCGCATCCATCGTTGTTGTCGCGCCCCGTGCGGGCGAGTGGGTTGAAACTTTGTCAAAGACGCATTGGCCTGACTGCTGGATAAGTCGCGCCCCGTGCGGGCGCGTGGGTTGAAACGATCCGGTGCAGGACGGCCAATTGAGCGGCCGCACCGTCGCGCCCCGTGCGGGCGCGTGGGTTGAAACTGCACTGGGAGCCGCCCACCATGGACGCCATGCACCGTCGCGCCCCGTGCGGGCGCGTGGGTTGAAACTGTCGAGCATCCCAATTGCTATTTCAGCCAACCAGTCGCGCCCCGTGCGGGCGCGTGGGTTGAAACAGCTCCCACCACCTATTGGCGGCTCGCTAGTTCCGGTCGCGCCCCGTGCGGGCGCGTGGGTTGAAACAAAAAGCTCTTCATGGTTTTCCCCTCAGCGGTAGGTCGCGCCCCGTGCGGGCGCGTGGGTTGAAACGTACCACTCGACATAGACGTGCGCTTCGGCGTAGGTCGCGCCCCGTGCGGGCGCGTGGGTTGAAACCGGTGAGTTGGTAAGCAGCCATGGGTTACAACAGTCGCGCCCCGTGCGGGCGCGTGGGTTGAAACATTTCTTCGCGCAGCGCGTGGAAACGCTCGAGGAAGTCGCGCCCCGTGCGGGCGCGTGGGTTGAAACATCATGGCGCGCATCGGGGTTGCCGTGGCCTATGTGTCGCGCCCCGTGCGGGCGCGTGGGTTGAAACTTTCTTGGAGCGCAGCAGCGGTGCGGTGTATAGCGTCGCGCCCCGTGCGGGCGCGTGGGTTGAAACGTCGATTGGGTGCAGCAGCAGGGCGCCCAGCCGGCCGTCGCGCCCCGTGCGGGCGCGTGGGTTGAAACTGGCCACGTCCCTCATGCCGATGGATGTGGTACGTCGCGCCCCGTGCGGGCGCGTGGGTTGAAACTGGCCACGTCCCTCATGCCGATGGATGTGGTACCGTCGCGCCCCGTGCGGGCGCGTGGGTTGAAACCTTTGGTCTTTTGTTGAGGGCTATGCCATGGCGTGTCGCGCCCCGTGCGGGCGCGTGGGTTGAAACTTCCGAGTGCCGTACAAACCGACTTGCTTCCAGTGTCGCGCCCCGTGCGGGCGCGTGGGTTGAAACCGCCTGCAAACGGACCTTGACCTCATTGCCATCCAGTCGCGCCCCGTGCGGGCGCGTGGGTTGAAACAGTTGATTCCGTTCACAAGGCTTGGATCATGATCGTCGCGCCCCGTGCGGGCGCGTGGGTTGAAACGCCGGCCTGCAGGGATTCAAAGTCATTGCCGCGGGTCGCGCCCCGTGCGGGCGCGTGGGTTGAAACATCGCTGCCATCGGCGGCATGCTGCTCAATCTCAGTCGCGCCCCGTGCGGGCGCGTGGGTTGAAACGATCTTGACCCGTGCGCTCCGATCATGCGGCCCTGGTCGCGCCCCGTGCGGGCGCGTGGGTTGAAACGGCTTGGATGAGGAAGACGACTCGGCGGGCGCAGCGTCGCGCCCCGTGCGGGCGCGTGGGTTGAAACTCGGCAGTGGTGGCAGGGGGCTCATTTGGTGGCGTCGCGCCCCGTGCGGGCGCGTGGGTTGAAACGGTTTTACTGCCAACAGCACCACAAGCCAAACGGTTGTCGCGCCCCGTGCGGGCGCGTGGGTTGAAACTTTCCATGTGCCCTCCTGTGATGAAGTGTATCCGGGTCGCGCCCCGTGCGGGCGCGTCGCGCCCCGTGCGGGCGCGTGGGTTGAAACGGCCCCTCTCCCTGGCTGCAATCTGACCCGCGATGGTCGCGCCCCGTGCGGGCGCGTGGGTTGAAACGTACGCGGTGCCGATGGTCTGGCCATGCACGTCGGGTCGCGCCCCGTGCGGGCGCGTGGGTTGAAACAGCACCCAGGGCTACACCGGACAGACCCAGCGCTGGTCGCGCCCCGTGCGGGCGCGTGGGTTGAAACAAACAATCCCGTCAGGCACTTACACAGACGCTAATGTCGCGCCCCGTGCGGGCGCGTGGGTTGAAACAGAGACATATTGCAAGCCTCCTGATTCATGGCCCAAGTCGCGCCCCGTGCGGGCGCGTGGGTTGAAACTACCAACACGAGCTGCGCCGCCTGGCCAACAACATGTCGCGCCCCGTGCGGGCGCGTGGGTTGAAACGAATCCGGAAAAGGCTTTGCCCAAAATCTGCGCGAGTCGCGCCCCGTGCGGGCGCGTGGGTTGAAACTGGATGGGCGCCCTCGGCGCACTGGTCACGCTGCTGTCGCGCCCCGTGCGGGCGCGTGGGTTGAAACAGGTGGTCTTCCATGCGCCATCTCCAAGCGCGGGAGTCGCGCCCCGTGCGGGCGCGTGGGTTGAAACGCCAGCTTTTCAAGATCCAGCATTGACCCGTACTGGTCGCGCCCCGTGCGGGCGCGTGGGTTGAAACGGCGGTGCGCCTGGCCTTGTGACGATCCAGCACGGTCACGCCCCGTGCGGGCGCGTGGGTTGAAACTTTGCATAACGACGCCCGTTCGCAGCCATCCGGTGTCGCGCCCCGTGCGGGCGCGTGGGTTGAAACTGCGCTGCCTCGTTTTGCAGCTTTGTCAGTTCGTGTCGCGCCCCGTGCGGGCGCGTGGGTTGAAACAACTCGTCTGCCACCTCCGGGCTGGACAACCGGGGCGTCGCGCCCCGTGCGGGCGCGTGGGTTGAAACAAACACGATCCGTCGCTGATTGGCATCGGCGAGCCGTCGCGCCCCGTGCGGGCGCGTGGGTTGAAACACGGCCACAGACGGCCGGACCTACGTGTCCACCGCGTCGCGCCCCGTGCGGGCGCGTGGGTTGAAACGCTTACGACCAGAAGTTCACCGACTCCACCTACAGCGTCGCGCCCCGTGCGGGCGCGTGGGAAACCGATGCTGCTGCCATGCACAACATCGTTGGCGGTGTCGCGCCCCGTGCGGGCGCGTGGGTTGAAACATCATTTCGATCTGAGCGTCTGCCCGCTCCTTGTCCGTCGCGCCCCGTGCGGGCGCGTGGGTTGAAACGGCATCATCAAAGACAAGCCCGCCCAAGAGCTGCCGGTCGCGCCCCGTGCGGGCGCGTGGGTTGAAACATGGAGGCGATGGGCGGCCACGCGCTGCCGCGCGACCGTCGCGCCCCGTGCGGGCGCGTGGGTTGAAACCTGGCCCTTGTGGCTGTGATGGGGGCGGTCAGTGCCCGTCGCGCCCCGTGCGGGCGCGTGGGTTGAAACTGGCTGTCCGGCCCGAAGTCCGGCAGGCCCAGCTTTGGTCGCGCCCCGTGCGGGCGCGTGGGTTGAAACTGGTAACTGGTCTGCTGCTGCTGGTTGAACGGGTGCGTCGCGCCCCGTGCGGGCGCGTGGGTTGAAACCATCCAAGATCCCATACCGCATGCGTTTTAAGCGTCGCGCCCCGTGCGGGCGCGTGGGTTGAAACGACGTCAGCGCGGTCTGGGTACATGGGAACTCTCGGTCGCGCCCCGTGCGGGCGCGTGGGTTGAAACGCATCTCGCAAGCCCGCAAACGCGCCCATGGCTGACGTCGCGCCCCGTGCGGGCGCGTGGGTTGAAACAGACCCGCGTGGAGTATCGCGATTGCCGTCATGGCGTCGCGCCCCGTGCGGGCGCGTGGGTTGAAACACGAACTGCTGAATGCGGCGCTGAGCGCTGTGCTTGTCGCGCCCCGTGCGGGCGCGTGGGTTGAAACTTCGACGTCCGTCAGGCGCCCCACCTCAGCGGCCCGTCGCGCCCCGTGCGGGCGCGTGGGTTGAAACCCCTGGTGGAGTGGGGAGGCCTCGGATCTGGACGTCGCGCCCCGTGCGGGCGCGTGGGTTGAAACAGGCAGCCGGCGCTCTTCGCGGGCCGTGCGCACCAGTCGCGCCCCGTGCGGGCGCGTGGGTTAAAACTGATGCTGGGGGTTGCGACGGCGGATCTGCCTGCGTCGCGCCCCGTGCGGGCGCGTGGGTTGAAACACGACCAGGGACGCAGGGCTGTATGACCAGGGCGGGTCGCGCCCCGTGCGGGCGCGTGGGTTGAAACTTCATCGCCGGCCTCTCCGCTGGCGTGATCACCGTCGCGCCCCGTGCGGGCGCGTGGGTTGAAACAGATAATGGCACAGCTTCAAAATCCTTTTAATGGTCGCGCCCCGTGCGGGCGCGTGGGTTGAAACACGACCAGGGACGCAGGGCTGTATGACCAGGGCGGGTCGCGCCCCGTGCGGGCGCGTGAGTTGAAACTCTTGCTTTGTGCGGCGCTGGGCTTCGCGGCTGCGGTCGCGCCCCGTGCGGGCGTGTGGGTTGAAACAACGAGGTGAAGCCCAGCGTGAATAGCGCCATCGGCGTCGCGCCCCGTGCGGGCGCGTGGGTTGAAACTCGCGGCAGTGCAGTGCAGTGCAGCGCGGCGTGCGGGCCGGTCGCGCCCCGTGCGGCGCGTGGGTTGAAACTCCTATCTCGACAGCACCAGAGGGCTCATCTGATGTCGCGCCCCATGCGGGAGCGTGGGTTGAAACGTCATGGTCAGAGCTCCAGTTCTGGCGCCGTGTAGGTCGCGCCCCTTGCGGGCACGTGGGTTGAAACCCGGTCTCTTGACAGCAGCGCCTAAGGAAGCGCCTGGTCGCGCCTAGTGCGGGTGCGTGGGTTGAAACGGCCTGTCTCAGGCCGGCATGACGCACTCACTGAGTCGCGCCCCGCCCAAGCGCATGGGTAAGACATCTACCTCACGACGGGTGTCTACACGCGCGTTGGCTTCGCGCCCTGTGCAGACGTGTGGATCGAAAATGCCTTTCCTGCGACCAATGAAAACCGAGTGAGCTGCCGCAGACTTCGCTCAATGCAGCTGCAGCTGAAGAAGAACGCTACTGGGCACAGCCATGAGCATAAAAAGCTCTCCAGATCCTCTCAGCCCCCAGGCCGCGAGAACCCCATGACCCAGTTGGTCTCCCAGCTGCGTCCCTCATCGTCCGAAAACGCTTGTTCCCAACGGGGCATACCGGTGGCCAGGTTTTTGGCCCACTGAAATCGCACTTGGACGGGCCGGCCATCGAACATGTCCTGGCCGAAAAACAAGCCCCGGTCCGTACCAGAAAACCCTCCGACCACCGGCGACCGCAGCATGTCCGTTGCAGGGTCCAGACCGCCTGTCACGTTGTCCAGCCAGTAGATGGTCCAGCGCTTGTTTTGCGGATTGAACAGGCGCAGCGCCATACCGACGTAACCTGCGCACCAGGTGAGGGGGATGAAGTCGTCGCCGTTGCCGATGCCGCCGGGCAATGGACGCGCTGTGCCTGTTGCGTCGAAGGTCTCCCATTCAGTACAGCCTGCGAGCCGCCGCAAGAGGCGGGCGTTGCGGATGTGCCAGGGACCCATCAGGAAGTCGAAATCGCTGGCGTCGCCAGTGGGTGGAATCGTGTCTGGAGCGTTCATGGTCTGCCTTGGAAGGTGGCGGGTCACGCGTGCAAGGCCGAGCGGGCCGTGGGCTGGAGGCGATGACTTTCGGGGGCCTTCGCCAGCCAGGGAGCGAGACCGGGCGCCACGTCGCGCTGCCATGCGCCGCTGTTGGCAAAGTTGTCGAAGGCTTGCGCATCGTCGAACAGCGCCAAGCCGAGCAGCACCGGCTCGCCTTCGCGCACGGGCAGGCGCGGGAAGGTGTTGGGGCTTGCATCGCTGGCATACCACGCGGTGTGGCGGGCGCCGCCCGTGCGCAGCACGGGGTCCATGTGATGGCGGCAATGGTCCAGCAGCGCGGGCGTTGCGGGCTCGTTCAGATAGAACACCGTGGCATCGAGCACGTCGTGGGCCAAGCCGTTGGCGCCCGCGGCTGCGCGGTTCGCCGGCAAGCCCGTAGCGGCGCCTGGCCATGCGGGGTGCAGCAGCAGCACGTTGTCCGAATCGACCATGGTGGCGTTGGCAGCATCGCGGTGCGCGGCCCAGACGGGCCCGCCGTAAAAGGCGGCGAGGGCCCGCTGGCGCGCAGGCATGTCGGCAAAGCCGCGCAGCCAGACAAAGAGATCGGGCCGGTCCAGGTCGATGAACTGGCCGATCACCCGCATGCCTTCGCGCTCCTGCGTTTCGATGAACTCACGGTCGAACAGGTCGATGAGCACTTCGCGCTGGCCGGGGTGCAATGCGTATTGGCGGAATTCGACGATGGAGCAGTCGGCGAGCGGTGGAGCGGAGGGAATGGCGGTGGCGATGGTGGACATGCGGCGTTCCTGGGGTCGAAGGGTTCACGGAAAGAGGAAGCTGCAGTCTGCGGCGCCATACCTGCCAAGGCATGGCAGGTATTCGCTGCATACTGCTGAGACAAAAAAATTCTCGTCGCCGGACTCTCCCACCATGCGCGCCAGCCGCCTGCTCTCCATCCAGATGCTGCTCGAAACCCAGGGGCGCATGAGCGCGCAGGCCCTGGCCGGGGCACTCGAAGTCTCGGTGCGCACGCTTTACCGCGATGTGGACCAGCTCACCGCCGCCGGCGTGCCCATTTATGCCGAGCGGGGGCGCCATGGCGGGTTTGCGTTGCTGCCGGGGTGGAAGACCACGCTGACGGGGCTCACCCCATCCGAAGCGCAGGCCGTGTTCTTGAGCGGGTTGCCCGGCCCGGCCGGCGACCTGGGCCTGGGGGAGGATGTAGCGGGCGCGCGCCTCAAATTGCTGGCGGCACTGCCCGCGCCCTGGCGCGAAGATGCGCAGCGTGTGAGCGCGCGGCTGCACCTCGACCCCGTGGACTGGTACCGCGAGAGCGAGCCCACGCCGCATCTGGCAACGGTGGCGGCCGCTGTCTGGAGCGGCCAGCAACTGGCCCTGCGCTATGAGAGCTGGGCCGACACGGTGGAGCGAACGGTGGGTGCTCTGGGCCTGGTGCTCAAGGCCGGTGTCTGGTACCTGGTGGCCCTGCCCACCGGCAACGGTGCGAAAGAAGGGGGACCACGCACTTACCGCGTGTCCAGCATTCGCGCGGCCACGGCGCTCGGCACTG
>Ga0308157_10003385_pt1 | contig 23363 bp, 29 predicted proteins | sample PhyBR1_FD_201035 | JGI IMG/M metagenome (GOLD analysis project Ga0308157, IMG submission 201035) | Phyllosphere microbial communities from UC Gill Tract Community Farm, Albany, California, United States - DLSLB.R1 | ecosystem: Host-associated > Plants > Phyllosphere > Unclassified | place: USA...
AAGCCTGAGCCGGCCGTTCGCATTCAGTTGGTAGCTTATGATCCAAATTACGCTCAAAAGCCGTCCCGTGAATCATGGGTCGTTGTATTTTCGAAAGACTTTTCGATTCGCTGACGGTCGTAGTCCAGAATCCAATCGTTGCAAGCCTCATACACCTCGCGCAGCGCATCCGCCGAAGTCGCGATCACGTCGCAGCCCCGATCGTCGTAGACATGAAAGATCGTCCCGGTCGTTTGGTTGATAACATATACCTCATGCTCGATCGACGGCTTTACTCCCATATCCGTATTGCATAATGATCGAATCAGATGCGCGGATCGTAGATCCCGTCCCCGGCATTCCAATACAAACCGATGCGTCTCGATATTTTCATCCTTTTCTCCTTCGGCATAAATGTACGGAATCGTGATCTGACTGAGCTTTCTCAACACGCGATGATCCTTAACCCGGCGACGGTACACATTCAACTTTCGCTCATGGCGGCGAGGCCGATCAAGGAAATGCGCGTTCGTCACTACCAACAGTTCGTCGTCTTCCCGATGTAGCAGGTTATACAGATGTATCGCCCGGTCGCCGGCTTCGCGCAAGTAACGTTCTTTTTGCGACATGTCCAATTCAGGATCGCCAAGCTCGAAGCGGATTCCGATGTCCCAGGAGTAGAAAAGGGGCTTGCGCAAAGGCAAACCCGGAAATTGCTTATCCATAAAACCGTTCAACATCACCTACCTTACCTCCTCGGTCAATCCTTTTCCGCATGCTCCAAAAACCTTAGCATAAACGCCGCGATTTCATCCGTATGCGTCTCAAGCGCAAAATGTCCGGCATCTAAGAGATGAATTTCCGCAGACGGAAGATCGCGCTTGTACGCCTCGGCTCCGGCAGGAAGGAAAGCCGGATCGTTTTTCCCCCATACGGCCAGGAACGGAGGTTGATGCTGCCGGAAATACGCTTGAAATTCAGGATAAAGCTTCACGTTGGCGCGATAATCCAAAATCAGATCCAATTGAATCTCTTCGGCGTCGGGACGTGCCATGTAGGCGATGTCCAGCGAATATCCGTCCGGCGATACAAGGTCGGCTTCCGCTCCGTGCAAATACTGAAAATCGCGGATCGTTTCCGGCGCCAGAGAATCGCGGCATGCTTCGCGATTCTCCGGCGTCGGCGAATGCCAATAGTTCTCCCAAGGCCCCCATGCTTCGCTGAACCCTTCCATATATGCGTTGCCGTTCTGACTGACGATCGCTTGAACGCGCTCAGGATGAGCAACGGCCAGACGGTATCCGACAGGCGCGCCATAATCGAATACGTACAGGACATACTTATTCAAAGCCAGCGCCTCGGTAAACCCTTCAACGACTTTGAACAAATTGTCGAACGTGAACTCGAACTGTCCGCGCGGCGGCGTTTTCGTTTGTCCGAACCCGGCCAGATCCGGCGCGATGACGCGATAACGTTCGGCCATCTTCGGAATCAGGTCACGGAACATATGACTCGACGACGGAAAGCCGTGCAGCAATAAAAGAATCGGACCGTCTTTCGGACCGGCTTCGCGATAAAAAACATCAACCTCTCCCACTTTTTGCTGCCGATAATGAATCTTCGTCATATTACATCTCCCTTTGCTATTTTTTAGTCACGCAAATAACTAAGGAAATCGTATAATACAATTATCTATTTGACTAACAAATAGTTCGAATCTCTATTATTCCAAAATGAAATACGAAAGGTTGAGGCAGTCATGATTGATGCGTTGGAAGGACGACTTTTTCTGGCTTTTATCGCGTTGGCGGAGGAAAAAAGTTTCAGCCGGGCTGCCGAGCGTCTAGGTTATGTGCAATCCACGATTACGACGCATATTCAGCAGTTGGAGAAGATTGTCGGGCAAAAATTGGTGCATCGCTATCCGAGAGGCATGGAACTGACCGAGGCGGGACAAATATTCGCGCAGTACGCGTATCGATACGTCCATTTGATTCGCTCCCTGGACGAGCAGATGCACGAATTGACCGAGCCGTCCGGCACGATCCGAATCAGGGCACAGGAATCTTTTTTCCTGACGCGCATGCTTCCTTTCATTCAGAAGTATACAAGTCGCATGCCAAACGTGAACGTGCGGATCGAACACGGGGCGCATCAAGATATCCTGAGCGGCGTGTTAAATCACGAGCTGGATTTCGGCATCGTACCGCAAAATCCGAATCGGCATGAACTGCTGTTCGCTCCGATCCTGGAGGAAAAGATCGTGTTTGCCGCATCGGAACCCGTCGCCCGGCAGGTACGGGAGGCGGGAGCGCAGGTGCTCGGCGATCAACTGTTTATCAGCAACGGCACGTCGTGCCTCTACCATACGTCGGCTGCGGATGTATTGAAACAAGCCGGGATCACGGTAAAAGACGCGTTGGAGCTGCCCAGCCTGGAGATGATCAAACAATATGTAAGCTGCGGAAAAGGGTTTGCTCTGGTTCCGAAAATTTCGATCCTCGATGAGATACGGACGGGCAAACTTCAAGTTTTGTCTTTTGCTCCCGAAATGAAATTCACGCACGGCCTGATCGCTCACCGCAACCGGGAGCATGGTCCGACCGCCCAAGGATTTCGAACCGCGCTCATGGATTTCTATCGCTCTCCGATCGTCTCTTCAACAGATTGAACGCCTTTACGCCTTCCCTTCGATCACGATATACGATTGTTTGTAAAAAGGATTCGTCCGCCACAGCTTTTCCAGCTCGGAGATCGGCAGCTTTCGGTTATAGCCGCTCTCCCTGGAGTTGGTCTTATGTTTCAACGACTCGGCCAAGTACAGATGCTCGCGGTCATACCCGACGACGGGCGCGAAATGCGCATACCTTTTATCCGGAAAAACTTTGATGAACGCGATTACGGGAACGCCGAGGCTGACCCGTTTTTTGAGCGTCTCGATATTGCCCCGATAGAACGAAGCTTTATAGCCCATGCGCCGGAAAAGGACCAATATGCCGCGCGGATCGACCGTACCGTCCAGCAGCTTGCGCGGAAAGCCTTTGTATAATTCTTTCCCGTCTGCCTCGACGCCCAGATGACGCAGCACGTAAGCACTGGAAAAAGCGGCACATTCCGTTTTCGGCTGAAGATCGGTCCGGTTCGGCGTGTCGATCAGATAGCTTTCCGGTATATTCGTCGCGTGAATCGCATCTTTTTTGGGCAGCGCGTGATAATAGGGAAGCAGTACGGCTGTCGCCACCGCGGTCACCGCCAAAGCCACATCCAAAGCGTCCACCCGTTTCTGTTTTGGATGAATGTCTCTTTCCTCGCTTGCTCGCGGTTCGGATTGATTGTTCATATTTTTGTAACCTCCTTTATGCAGCCACTCGTTTACAATAGACAAGTTGCACGTATGTAAGCGTTACCCATTCTATATTGAAAGGAGCCATTCATAATGATTTCTCTTCGCAAAATTACGCTGGAAAATCGCCGTCTCATCTTCAATCTGGAGGTTGCCGAGGATCAAAATCGTTTTGTCGCGTCCAATCTGTCCAGCGTAGCTTCCTGTTATGTCCTATTGACGAACGGCGGCACGCCTTTTCCTCTGGCTATCTATGCGGACGAACAGCCTGTCGGCTTCGTGATGATCACGTACGGCATTACCGGCTACGAAATTCCGTCGATCGCGCATGACAGCTACTGCATTTTGCGCCTGATGATCGATCGGGAACACCAAGGAAAAGGCTACGGACGGGAAGCCATGACTAAGATTTTGGAGTTCATTCGCACTTACCCTGCCGGGCCTGCCACGTACTGCTGGATTCAATACGAAGCCGACAATATTGCCGCGAAAAAGCTGTACGAAAGCTTCGGTTTCCGCGATAACGGCGAAGTGTGCGACAATGAACCGGTGACGGTACTGAAGCTATAGACGAATGGGAGCTGCTTCATTTTACCACAGCAAGGATACCCCTTCTCCCTGCTCAAAACCCGATCCGCTCAAGCAACCTCTTTCCGTTCAAAAACGGCACGCAATACTCTTCGCGCAGCTTCGGCATGCGTTCGCGCATCCAATCGTGCATCTTCTCGTTTTCGAATTGGAAGACGTAATAGCCGAGGATCGCGACCGTCCATCCAGCTCAAGAGCGAGATGTCGCAATTCCGGCCCGGGTATGCTGCACGCCTTTCATTCCTTCGACCAACGGATCGTGGATACGGAGCAGATAGTTCGTGCCCGACGCATCCGTTACCCGGTATGTACGGTTTTCGTTATGTCGCAAAAAAGCGGTTTCAGGTCGGTCCAGACCGTATCGATTCAATAGTTCGGCGAGGTGTTGATCATTCATGGGCAATCTCTCCTTTTCGGCTGAAAATCGAACTTCCGCTTTTTGAATTCATTTTTTAACGTATATTTAAATCGGGTAAAAAGGACATAAACCCATTATACCATCGGGAATGCAGGAGGCAGAATTCAATGAATCCCAAACCGCTGATCGGCATGATGCTGGGTTGGACAGTCCGACAAGATCTGATGAGGGCATGCTCCCTAGCGGCTTCGCATTACGGAGCGGATTTTTACTATTTTCAGACTCGCGATATTAAGGAAGATACGATTATCGGCATGCAGTTGGAAGATAATCAATGGGTTGAAAAAGAGTTCCGTTACCCCGACGTCATTTACGACAATACCCGCCGCCGAGGCCATTCGTGGTTCGAAGAAGCGTACCGCAAACTGGAACATGTTCCGATGGGACATACGCTCGGCAGCCGCTCGATGGGCAAAACGAAAGTCTACAACATGACTCGCGGCGACGCAGAACTCAAAAAGCATCTGATCCCGTTCATGACGCTGCGCGATCCGGAAAAAGGCTGGGCATTCATCGAAAAACACAAACGCGTGATTCTCAAGCCGGACGGCGGCTTTATGGGCAGGGACGCGTTTACCGTCGTATTGCAAAAAGACGGAAGCATCGAAATGTCCGATCAGCAGCATCTGCATCTCTTGGACCGGCAGCAAATGCTGGATTTGCTCGCCGGGATGATTCCGCTCAAATACTGCGCGCAAAAAATGATTCGCAGCATGACGCCGCACGGTTTTCCTTTTCATATCCGCGTGCACGTCTCGAAAAACGGACAAAATCAATGGACCGTGCCGTACAAATCGGTCACGCTGTCGTTGATGCCGCAGGTCAAAGTCACCAACAGCGATTTTACGTACCGGGGAACGAGCACCTGGAAAGACTTTCTGGAACAGCAATTCGGGGAAGAAGAAGGCGGGCCTACGGACGAAGCGTTAAAAGAGTACGGCTTGAAGCTGGCGGCGTTTTTGGAGGAACAGATCGACGGCGAGTTTCACGAAGTGGGCTTGGACCTCGGGGTCGACCCCAAAGGCAAGTTTTGGCTGTTCGAAGCCGGACTCGGCCTGCCGCGTTCGCCTTATTACCAAATGCAAGGCTCGCTTCCGGCGATCGCTTATACGCTGTACGTGCTCAAACGGCATCGCGGACAAACGGAAAAGGACGCGAGTCAAGCCAAGGGGGAACACGAATGAATCGGAAACCTCTGATCGGCATGATGCTCGGTTGGGACGTCGGCATCCAGTTGCTGCGCGCTTGCGCCGTGGCGGCGGCGTATCACGGAGCCGACTTTTACGTTTTTCGCACGTCCGGCATCGGCGAGCATTCCATTAGCGGCATGAAGCTTGAAAACGACGAATGGGTCGACGGCGAGTTTCCGTATCCCGACGCGATCTACGACTATACGCGAAGACGCGGCATCGCAAAATTTCAAGAAGCATACCGCAAGCTCGAAGGCATCCCGATGGGACATACCCTCAAAGGACGTTCTATGAACAAAAGCAAAGTGTACCGCATGATTCAGGGCGATCCACGACTGAGCCAAAGCCTGATTCCGTATATGACCGTACGCGACCCGGAAAGTCTCATGACGTTCATCGAGCGGCACGGGAAAGTCATTTTCAAAACGAACGGCGGTTACCTGGGGCGCAACGCGTTGACGGCCGAATTGAAAAACGACGTTATCGAAGTGTTCGACCAGCAGTATCTGCATCGGTTCGCGCGCGAAGATCTTCCCCGTTTTACGGACATACTGACCGCCAAGCGCTACTTCGTGCAAAAAATGATCCACAGCGTCACGCCGCAAGGAAATCCGTTCCATGTGCGCGTCCATTTATCCAAAAACGGCCAAAACCGTTGGACCGTGGCTTTCCATGCAATCGGTTTGTCGCTGACTCCGCACGTCACCGTGACCAACTCCGAGCTTACGTATCGCGGTACAAGCACCTGGGCGCACTTTTTGCATAATCAGTTCGGGGAAAAAGAAAACGGCCCGATGCATCGGCGAATCGACGATTACAGCCTGCGCTTGGCCGAACATTTGGAAACAGTTATCGGCGGCGGGTTTCAGGAAATCGGACTGGATCTCGGAATCGACGAACGCAACCGGATCTGGCTGTTCGAAGCCGGGATCGGACTGCCGGGAACGTCGTATTACCAGCTTCAATTAGCTCTTCCGGCGATGGCGTATACGCTATATTTGCTGAAACGAAAGCACGGGGAGTTCAACGAAATTCCGATTCATCCGAATCTCGAGTAATACGAATTGATCGATCGTGCCATCTACGACTCTTTTCCGCCCTTTCATACACTTTTAAAATGAAAAAAGACCGCTCTAAGAAGCAGCCTTCAACATGTCGAGAAACTCCAACGTAGCCGGAAGCGAGAAGACGGAGAGAAAAATTCAGTGAAATACGCCTTTGAACTTGGAAAACTTCAACTCAAAATTTCAATCGACTTTTCCAAGTGAGACAGCGAATTGAACGAATTTTTCTCGCAGTCTTCTCGCTTCCCCCCGCCAAAGTAACTTTCTCGACACGCATGAAGGCCGCTCCGAAGAGCGGCCTTATTTTCATTTCCCCACCGAAGACAAAAACTTCTCCAGCGGCGCTTTATCCGTGATGCTATGGTTGCAAGCTTCGTCATCCATGCAAATATACTGGCCGATCGAAGAAAGATTTTCCGGCGAGCTGCCTTTGAGCTTCACGTTGAAAAATCCCAGTTCCTGATGCCGATTGCAGAACATGCAGAACCCTTTTTTGTGGGTCGGCGTGATCCGTCCTTCGATTCCGACAAACTGATCCTGATTCTCGTACACGATAAACAAACGGTTCGTCGCATGATCGACCCATCTCAGGTACGTCGTGTGCGCATAATCCAATCGTTCGAGATCCGGAAGTTTAAGCTTTTTCACTTTCGGGAACAGCTTCTGTGCTTGCTTGGCGGTCACTTCGGGAAAAGGAACCAGATACGGCTCCAGCGAATTCAGATAATCCTGAACATGCTGGGCTTCTTCCTGATCGGCCAGGCGCTCCAACAATTTTTTCTGCTCGGCGGTCAGTTCGTCGAATACGTCCATCGCTTTGCTGACGGCACTGACTCTGACGGTATCCAGCACTTTTCGGTCCGCGACGCTGCGAAGTGTTTTCAACAGGAAGTTGGCTTGTTTTTTGATCACGTTCAATTGATGGTTATGAATAAACGGTGTTTGATTTTGCATAGCTCTCAGCCCCTTATTTGGTTTGGAAAAAGATAAGGTGCAAAGCCTGCGGAGTCAAAGATTCATGCTGCTCAAAAAAACTCGCGGTTCTTCGGAACCTGCCAAGCTCACATTCGGGGGACGACTACAATAAAGATTGAACTCGTCGCCCTACACAAAGTCCGCCCCTATTCAGGCTTCGCGTAAGGCCTTTCTAGCAAACGAGCAAGCCGGTGCGATCCAAGTTGCCACGGTATAACCCCCAGTGCAAATGATATATCGGAAGTATAGCAGGACTGGAGCTTCCGGGCAATGCGGCGCAGGCCGACCGGCAGGCCGAAGCAACGTCAGTTTTGATCGCTCCTCGCAAACAAAATATAATCCAGACTCACGGGCTCGAAGCCGTTTTCCCGCAGCAGCAGATTAATCTGTCCTCTATGGTACTGACCGTGCAGCGTTACATGCGCCAAAATATCTCCGACCGAGTTTTCGAACGGCGTCCCTTGGCTTTTGGCGTAAGCGACAACGCGGTCGGGATCGGACAAGATCGGATCGGCAAGAAAAGTACGGAAACGTTCTTCATTTTGCTCGACAAGTTCGGCGCAATGAACAAGATCCAGTTCCGCCCAGATCGGTAGACCCGAGCTATCCACGTCTTGCAGTCTCGTCAGCCATACCCGTTCGGCAAGCAGGACATGCGCAAACAGCTTCAATGCCTTTCCGCTCATTTCCGTGCCGCGCAAAGCTTTTAAAATCTCCCGATTCGCCCAGTCCAAATGCCGGAACAACTTTTCAGTCGTCTGCATGTTACTTCGCCTCTTTTCGAACAAAAATTTTGCTTCATTCGTTCATTTTCGCTTTGCGGCATCGATTTCCTTTGCTTGATCTGTCGATAAGTGATAATTTTCTAATTTCCCCCTTTAAAAAAGTTGCTTGACTTAAACTATGGTTTAACAATTACTATGTCCTTGTCGACATAAACAGTTCAACTTCGGAGGCCTTCACCATGGAAAACAAATCGATTAGCGAAGCGGCGGAGCATTTTGGCGTTCCCGAATCGACGCTGAGATATTACGAGAAAAAAGGACTTCTTCCGCATTTGCAGCGCGACGAAGCCGGAAGGCGATTGTTTTTGGAATTTCATATGACGCTGCTCAAGGTGATCCTGAACCTCAAACGCACCCATATGCCGCTATCTTCGATCCGCCAATATGTCGCTTGGGTCGTCGAAGGCGAGCAAACGACAGAGCTTCGACTCGATATGATGCTCAAACACCGACAAGCGGTACTGCATGAGATCGAGGACATGCATAAGGCGCTGGACGGCATTACGATCAAGATCGAACGTTATGAAGAGCGCGTGGACGGTTGGAAAAGCAACGACGATTCCATTCATAGAAAAGAGGTTCATTTATGAAACTGACAGGAAATACGATTCTGATTACAGGCGGCGGTTCGGGGATCGGGTTGGCTTTTGCGGAGCGCTTTGCGACATTGGGCAATACGGTGATCGTCTGCGGACGTCGAAAAGAAACCTTGGTAGAGGCACAAGATAAAGTTCCCGGCCTGATCACCTATGTCGGTGATATCTCCACGGAATCCGGCCGGATCGATTTGTTCAGCTGGGCGACCGCGAACTACCCGGATCTCAATGTGCTGGTGAACAATGCGGGGATTCAACAGCCGTTGAACCTGCTCAAAGCCGACACGCTCAATTGGAGCGACGTCAGCCGGGAGATTCACACCAATCTGGATGCACCGGTACATCTCTCGCTGATGTTCGCTCCGTTTTTCGCGCAAAAAGAAGCTTCTGCGATTCTTAACGTCACTTCCGGCCTAGCCTTTACGCCGCTGGTCGTCGCTCCGGTTTATTCGGCGACAAAGGCTGCTCTGCATTCCTTCACCATGAGCCTGCGTCATCAGCTGTCGGATACTTCGATCGAAGTCATTGAGATTGCGCCTCCGGCGGTTAATACGGATTTGGGCGGAGCCGGACAGCATACGCACGGCGAGCCGTTGGATGCGTTCGCGGACGGGATCTTCGAAGGCTTGGAAAAAGGACTGGAAGAGATCGGGTACGGAACGTCGGTGGCAAGACTGCGGATGTCGCGGGATGAAGTGGATGTGTATACGAAGAAGATGTATGAAGCAATGAAGGATCGGTTGGAGGAGTAGAAGCAACGCACAGTTAGACAGTAAAATAAAAAGGCTGGTTTTAAGAAAGAGCCCAAATTGTTCAGACTTTCTCAACAATCTGGGCCATTCATCAGAACATCTATTCAGGTCTAATTTTCTTTTACAATATATTTTAAATAGTAAAAAAATCAAGATATCATAAATCAGAAATAGAAGTTAAAATGACTTACTATGCTCTCGTTTATTTTCTTTACTATCCGAAACTGAACTTTCGATATCTTGAATCGTAAGCACTCTAATCGTGTTCATATACTCATTCATAATTAGGTCTAATTGAGATCTAATTATTCTATCAACAATCTGTTTTTGTATTACATTCACGTATGGTTGTATATCATTGAACTTAATCAAAGAATCCATAGGATCTAAATATTCTGCATTTAGAACGATTAATTTATTGCTGTATTCGTTTTTGGTTTTCTTTAAGGAGCCAAAGCATATGCCCATATCAAATCTTGAGTGCTGTTCGCTTTTCCCAAAAAAAGACACTTGTTCGCTAAGATGAATATTCTCTTTTTTTATTTTCACTTTGATACCTGATCGATTAACTAATCCGTCTAATGATTCGAATAAAAACCTTTCTATATCATTTAAGTATTCTTGTCTTGAATCATATTCGTTTTCTTTAAATTTCTCTACAGATGTTTTAGCTAAGGAAGGAAATAAAGCGAATAGAAAACGATAAGTGTTTTTTGAAGGAAGACGATATTCTCTTGGTCCGTTCGGCAAAGGAGTAATATACATCATAGAAAGTCCGGGCAGTTGTTCTACCAAAAAAGATTCTGAAGATTCTTTTTCAAAAGTTATGTATTTAATATTATCTTTAATTAATTCTAATTTAACTTTTTCCATATGCTATCCCTTTCCTTTCAAGGTTCTGCATAAAATAATCTATTATAGATGTCAAAGTTTGATTTTGAGTACTATTTTTAACATCCATCAGATTCTGTATACAATCAGAAAACGTACTAGTATTACAGTCTAAAAAAGTACCGTTTCTTTCTGCGTAGTTTAGATTTAAAGGAGCCCATGGATAGCGACTTGTCTCTACTAACATTTGAATCATACTATAATCTCCACTAAATGGATGGTTAGGATTTCCTAAGGTTTTATCTAAATCATAGAATGGAGCAAAACAAATTTCTTCTTTTATTAAAAATCCAAAATTCCCATTGTGCCTATCAGTGTTTTGAACCAATGCATCGAAAGCTAGCATTGGACGCAATGCGTGCCTAAGCTCATCATACATCATAAGTATGTTTGTGAAAAATTCAGAGTGATTCTCAGAATCTACTGAAAAAATAAGCTCTGACAAAATTTCTAAGTAAACTTCAACGTCGTTACTTTGATCAAGTCTTGCCAAGAACAATTCAAAAGAAGAATCCAAAACAACCTCATTATTTTCTTGTGAGTAAGCTATATGGTTAGTTATTTGTTGCAAAAGTATATCGAAGCTTAAAAAAGATGAACCGTCAAAGTTAAAGTTTTCGCTAAAAGTAACATGTTCTCCTGTAGAGCTTATCCCTACATAATATTTTATTTTGTACTTATTATCTAAATCCAGGCTGTTTAACACTATCGCACTTACTACTTCACACAAATTCCCTTGGACTTCTTTATTTTTAACAAAAGGTAGGTTTCCATAAAATATACAATCTATATTTTCCTCTTTTATAGGGGAGCTCAAGCTATCTAACATATTATTCATATTAAAATTGTTTCCTTTCTAAAATACAAAAGTTCATTTAAAAATATAACTATTTATGGGCATAGAGTTCAATGAATGAATTATATCAACTTTTTTTGCAATTGGAAACATAACTTTGTAAATAGATTCCTTTATTTCCCCCCACCAAATTATCGAAGACTGTGCCCCCATAATCAGCAGCAACGTCGGATGACTCGGATCGCCGAAACTTTCCGTGCAAAGGGTTGCGTTTTTCGACTGGATCATTTTCTCGCTCATCGGGATTGCCTCCTTATCAGCGTTGAATTTGTTCAATCGCAATATGTTCTTCTCCATAGCTGTTTCGAATGCTGTATATGCCCATTTCAAATGCCTGCAACAAGACTACCGCTTCGCGGCTTCCCCGGTTTCTCTGCTGCAGATCCGGCAGCAGGCATCTTGTATAATTCTGCGTCATGGCCGATTCTACCTTGTCCTTGGTCAGTTCTTGCAGACTATGCACCGTATTGATGACCAACGCGGACACTCCGGCAGCGACAATGTCTTGGCCGAACGGAGCGGAATGAATAATGCCTTGAGCAATAAAACCGCATAACGTCATCTTGCGATTGTAATAAAAACGGATGACGAACGGGTTAGGGTTTTCTTCGTCCCGCGAATTCATGCATCTGCTCCTTTTCTGCTTAACTTCTTTCAAGACCAATACCCGGATCACGAAAACCCAAACAAGGCCCCGCGCATTGTCTTTATTCTTAAAACGTTCGACAATTCAAACAAGTTACCTTCCTTTCAAGTTGACATAAAAAACAGCCTCGACATCACACTCGTCAAGGCTGCTCCGATCATAACTTCATTTTGCATTCGGCATTAGTGATTCATCATATTGGATGCTCGATCATTTCAACTCTGTCGGCAGTCCTGCAGCGCACATCTGCATACAGTCCGAATGGTTCTCCAAAGCTTCAATAATCGCAGGATGCGGCTCATGGAAGTTGGTCTCGTAATCGACTTCGCCAAGCTCAGATCGTGCGTTGTAGGCCAATTGCTCGATATGTGTGGAAAACCGGGCGTCTACGCCTTCTTTATTCCCTCGCGCGTCGAGTCTGATCCACTGATCTTTTTCACGCAAATAGACGGTGTTCAGCGCATGAATAGCATGGCCGCCTTCAACCGTATCGTCCCACGTCAGTCGTTGATAACACATCCCTGCCGGAATGCCCATTCCTCTTAACAACGCGGCCAGCAGATGCGATTTGGCGTAGCAAATGCCGTGACCTTGCCCCAGCACCTCGGAAGCCCGACGTGTTACTTCAGGGCTGCGAATGTCCATGGAATGGGAAATTTCATCGCGTACAAACTCGTAAGCGGCCTGAATCCGTTCAAGTTCCGTAGTTTGATCGAAGGTTCGAATGCGTTCCTGAATGCCGCGATCATGAAAATCCATATAATCGGAAGATTGAAGATAGGCATCCGGTGAAAACGTCGATTGCAGCGTGATTGGGTGCATGGTTTGTAAAACTCCTTTTCCCAGCAATGGTTATGGATCAAGACTTAATCGTATCTACCTGAGCGTGCCTCGCAAAAAGTCAAGAAAATCGCCTTGCATCGTACCGAGCGGCAGAATCTGCTTCATGATCTGGAATCGCCAGCGCTGGCCTTGAACGTTAAACGACCATGAGACGGATAGCCCTTGCTCGAAGCGAAGCTTGGAATCCAGCAGATCGGAAGTCGCAAATTCAACCTTATGTACAACCTTGGTGATAAAAAAATTCAGGAAAAGGATAACAATCTTCTCTTCGTTCATCAATAAAATGGCCTGACTTGTCGTAGCGGACAGGCTTTGTGCTTTGGCGTAGCCGATTTGCATAGAAGACTCTTGATAAGGAGCGGCTAATCGTTGAATCAGTTTTTTATGAATAAAAAGCATAGATCATGAACCTTTCTGTACGTAAATACGGCTGCTGCGTCTGCCTAACGAATATTCGCGATAACAGCCTCGCGGATCGATGTCGATCCCTCGTTCAACTCCAAAATTTGCCGCCCGATCCGAGGTTCATGCAGCAATTCGGCCAAGGCCGCTGCCACATCCTCCCGGGCTATTTGCCCATGAAATTCGGCCGGTCCCATCGAAACGGTGCCGACGCCGGGATCGTCGACCAATAGGGACGGCCGAAGAATGATCCAATCCAAGTCGCTGCGGCTGAGGAGGATATCGGCTTTCTTTTTCGCGGCAAAATAATATTCCTCGTCCTCGCTCAAATTGCGTTCGCGCCAAGATTCCGGAAGAACGGACACCAAGATCAAACGTCGGACGCCTGCCTTCCCCGCCGCTTCGATCGTTCTTGCCACACCGTCGTCATCAATCGCCTTGGTCACTTCCCGACTGCCGCCGTTGGAACCTGCACTGAATACGATGACGTCGGCGCTGCCGAATGAAGTCGCCAATTGATCAGCAGGCAGACTTGCAAGTTCGCCGATCTCCGTCTGGATTCCGCGTGCCGCCATTTCGGTCTGTTGATCTGCGCGCCGCACGAGTCCGCGTACCGTATCGCCTTTTTCCAGAAGGGTTTGTGCCAATAAGCTGCCGATTTTTCCCGTAATCCCGATGATAAAGACGTTCAAATGCTGCTTGTCGCTCATCGTAGTCCGTCCTTTCGTATACCTATAAAAGGCACACACAGATTCGTCCAACCACTGACCTCGCATTGACCCGATTCATTGCCGCCTACAGCAAGCAACGTACCGTCAGATCGAAGACCGAGTGTATGCGTGCAGCCTGCCGAGATCGCTACGATGTCGCGCCAATCGCTAACTTCGCATTGCCCGTACTCGTTGGAGCCTGCAGCCACAACCGTTCCGTCTTGTCTCAAGCCTATGGTGTGATAGCTGCCTGCCGAGATTGTCGATAAGTTCTGCCATGTATCCACCTGACATTGATTCTGCTGATCGGAACCTGCCGCAACCGCTGTTCCGTCCGTCTTCACGCCCACGCTATGCAGGTAACCCGCCGCGATCGCGTCGACCTTGCGCCAGTGATCGGAGTCGGCCAGTCCGTATCGACTATTGCCCGATCTTCTCACCGTGCCGTCCGATTGCAGTCCGAGCGTATGCCAATCACCTGCCGCAACCGCTGCGATATCCCGCCAGTCGCTCACTTCGCATTGGCCCTCGTTGTTACGCCCTGCTGCGACAACTGTGCCTTTTACGGTCAAGCCGATCGTGCGACGCCAACCGGCGGCAATCGCTATGATATCCTGCCAGTCGCCGACTTCGCATTGACCTTGTCGATTCCAGCCTGTAGCGATAACGGTTCCGTCGGATCGCAATCCAACCGTATGCGAACTGCCTGTGTTGTTGGCCTTGTGTACATTCGCAGCAGCGACCGCAATAATGTTCGTCCAACCGTTGACCTCGCATTCGCCTTGACGATTATCGCCCGTGACAAGCACGGTTCCGTTGGAATGGAGGGCAATGGTGTGGCGACGGGCGGCAGCGATTGGTTTTTGAAAAGGAACAGAAGCGAGCGAGTACGATCGGGTCGGTGGGGTATCGGGCATGGACAGGCTCCTTCTTTTCGTGAAATTAAACGTCCGGATTCAATCCGATCAACTTGCGCCATTCCGCAGCAGCCTTGCCCTGTACGTTGATCCCGCTACCTTTCGATTCCGTAAACGGCAGCCACTGCCAATCCTCCTCTCCCACAAAAGCGATCCGCGAACCTTTTTCCAAAAAATCCATGAAATGATGCGCCAGTATGTACCCGTGCCCCTGACCGTCGCCATGACTCAAGTACACAATAGGAGGGTCGTCGCCGCTTTTTACATCAAATGCTACATAATCTCCGTTTCCGACTGCCATAAAGGCCAGCTTGTCATGCCACACTTTGTCGTACTCGTCCTCGGGATTGGGGAAAACATGCTCGATGCATTCTCTTTTCCCCTCGTCGATCTGCGGCAGCTGCTGAAGACTCCAATTGATTCGCCCGCTAAAGATATTACGGTAGGGTTCGGGAAATTTATGATCGTCGGGCATAAACCAACAGAAGCTGAACTCTCCGGCAATATGCAGCAGAGCCTGTTTGAAGCTGCTCGGCAGGGATAGGCCTAATTGATGTTCGACACGTTCGATTTCTTGTTCGGTAGCGGGCGGTCGGATGACGAGTTCTTGAACTTCGCCGCCTATGGACCGGATAGCCTCGGAAATTGCGGCGATACGTCTCTGAAATTCGGCAAGCGAAAGAGTCATGCTGCGCACCTACTCTTCTTGTTCATACCGCTTCAAGAAACTCGCGGCAAGCTCGGCTTCCGTCATTCGCACGACCGTTTCGTTCTCCAACTGCTCCGCCTCGTCGTCATCCGTCATGGACACGAAAAAGACGATGTCGGTTTTGGATTGTCCGTATTTGCTAAATACCGCCTCGTCCGTATCGCGAACAACTTGAACGATGATCTCGATGATCCGGTCTTTGTAATCATAAGTATTGTCGATCTCCTGCAAGATGCCGCTGATTCCGTTCAGGTGCGTGTCTTCTCCATATTGATACTCGGAGCAGCCCCAGCGATAGTAAATTTCGTCCGCTTCCGTTCCGCATAAATCTTTTTGCTTCATGTCCGCGATATGGCGAGCCAGCGATTCTTCCGTGTTGACCGCGAGGAATAAGGTACCGAAGTCGCTGTCGGTTCCGAACGCGCAGGCGTAGACTTTTTCGTTTTGCGTTTGAGCCAGGGTATCCGTGAGGTCCTTAAGGAAGTTAGCTTTGAAATGCGTTTCGAATCGAGTCAGAAAATCAGTCATGGGTTTCGTTCCTTTCGTAGGGTTCACCAGTTTTGGATGACCCAATGCTTAATTTGCTCGGCTGCTTCTTCCGGAGACAAATTGGACGTGTCTATCGTAGGCATCGGCGGATCGAAAGCCCTGTCTGAATTTTCACGCAGCCAACGGGCAAAGTTTTTATGGTCTTCTACGGCTTCATCGTTCCAACCTCTTGCTTTTAACCGTTGCTCCCGTACTTGATCGTTGCAATCCAAATTGATGTACAAAATGTGCTTGAATTTATCTTTGTATGCTGCCGATTCGATATTTTCCGGCACCAGGGTTCCGCACAAAACGGTCCCTCGACCGCTCAACGAAATACTGTACGCGATTTTCAACCAATTCGCTTTGGCAATCTGCCAGTCCACGTTATTGATAATGTCCATATCGAATACGTCGAAATCGGGCAGCAATTTGCGAAGCGAAGAACTGACCGTCGTTTTCCCTGTTCCGCTGGCTCCCGTAACGACAAACAAAGGCAATTTATTCATAGAGAACCTCCTTTTAAACGCTTTATCCAATATTTCTGCTCAGACTCGCACGCTTATGTATTCTTCAAATAGTCGGTTGTCCCTGTCAGTTCTGCCCATCTGGCTGCAAGGAACTTGGCGTAATTCACGGGCGCGATACCGTAAGTCCCCAAAGAATGTCCGTCGTTGATCTCAACCAGCTTCATGTTTCCTTGCGCGTCGATCCCGAAATCCAAACCGTAAGCAGCAGGCGCATCGGCGAAGTCCCGAACGGCGCTTTGAATGATGTTCAGATCCAGTTTGGAATCCCAAGCTCCCTTGTACAGACGGATATCCAGGATCTCGCCGTAACGGACAAAGCAGCGCCATTCCGTGACAAAATCGACCGGCTCCGAGCACCAAATTGCGGTATCTGCCCCCTCTTCGATCAGCCCGATAAAATCCGCGTATTCGCGCACGACTTTTCCGGCGAACTTTTTCGTTATGTCTTTGGGCTTGATAAACACATTCCGATTCTGTTCATCCGCGAAAAGCGTTTGAAGCGTCGAGGCCCAAATCTTTCTGCCGAAATAGCTCGATAATGAAGCCGGGTAGTCGATCTCTTCTTTCTTTTGGGATACTCCTAACGCTTCAAGCCGCCCTCTCACATTCCCGATTCCGCCGACTACGATATGTTCAAGGTCATCTTCTTCAATATCTTGGAATTTATAAAATTTAACGACCTCCCACCCCAATACTGTAAAGCCTTCATAAGCGGAAAAAGCATTGATATTATAAAACTCTCCGTCTTTATTCGTCTGGATATATGCTTTCATGGAAAACTACCTCTTGCTCTTTTTGATTTTTTGATACATCGATAAAGGAGTCGTTCAGCATTAATCTTGCGGTTCCGTTCTTTATGATTTCACAGCGTTTTTCCGGTTTCTTTTAAAAGCGTATACAGCAAGATACCCCATCGCGACGACTCCTGCAGCAGCCAGACAAGCCAATACGGAACCCCAAGTTATCGTTTGCGTCAGTGCATAATAAATAAACAAGCCCGTTAAAAACGATGAGATCAGATTCGACAGCATCTTTTTCAATTTCATCAGCTCCTCTCGTCTATTCGACTCCGCGATACGCTTGCGAAGCCTACACCTTATTGAACGCGTTAGCTCTTCCTTTTATCACCTTATCATCATTTGGAAATTTAGGAAATCTAACTAAAGCCGAATAAGGCACCGGGCGTATGCCCGATGCCTTAACGTGTCGAGAAAGTTCGACGTAACTGGAAGCGAGACGGCGGAGAGAGAAATTCAGTGAAGGAACGATAGTGATCGCCTTTGAAATCGAGAAAATTCCGCTAAAATTCAATCCATTTTCTCGATTTCAACACGCGACCGGAACGAATTTCTCTCGGAGTCGGCTCGCTTCCCGCGTCGAACCTACTTTCTCGACAGCTTGAAGGCACCGGGATTATGCCCGATGCCTCTCGCTCAACCCAATAATGCCTGTTCGATCTGATCCACGATACCGTTGATCCCGGTCGGTCCGTAGCAGCCGATCCAGGTCGCGGCATCGACCGGATGGATCTGCCTCGACTCAGCCTTATCCAACATGCTTCGGACGCGCTGCTCAGTCACCGATCTGCCGTCTTGAAGCATTTCGTTGCTCAGTAAAAAGTAATGGCTCGCCTGAACGGCGGGAAGCCGATCCACCGAAATATGGTACGCCGTATCCGAAGCGTCTGCCACGAATAAAGGCGCGGTCAGGCCCAGATCCCGATACAACACCGCACCCGTGCGATGAGCGGCCGAATGCACCCGAACCAGAGAATCGAGCGGACGGATCAATGCCACGCTTTTCCCGGCAAGTACAGGCGCCAATTCCTCGGACAGCAAAGCCGTTCGACGCTCATAATCCGCAAGGATGCGCTGGGCCTCTGCCCGTTTGCCTGTCAGTTCGCCGAACAATCGCAGAATGGTCTGCCAATTCTCGTTGCGCTTGAACATTAACACGGGAGCGATCCGGCTTAACCGTTCGACATAAGGATCATGAACTTCGGTGCAGATGATGAGGTCCGGCGATCCTTTTTCCACGGCAGTCAGATCCGGGTATTCATAGGTTCCGAGCAGCTCCGTATCTTGAAGTCCTGCCCGGATATACTGCGGAAATTGGACGGATCGGCTCCCCGAACCCACGCTTCCGACCGGGGGCGATCCCAGTGCCAGCAGATGATCCGCGTATTGGATATCGAGCACGGCGATGCGCTGCGGCGATTGCGTAACGGTATATTCGCCCCGCATATGGCAGATCACCGGGCCTTGCGGAGAATCGTAGGAAGAGGCCGTTCGATTTCCAAGCAAAGCCGCTGCATAGTCCGCATCCGTTTTGGACACTTTGGCAAGCCGGTAATGCAGCGGAGGAACGCCGTAGACCTTTTTAAAAGCCCGGCTGAAATAATACGTATCGCTGTATCCGATGCGCTCCGCGATTTCGCCAATAGAAGCTTCTGTATGGTGCAGCATCCGAGAAGCATTTTCCATCCGCAGCTGAATTACGTACTCCATCGGCCCCACCTGCTTTTCCTGCTTAAAACGCCGCTGCAGCTGCCTGACGCTGCATCCGGCGAGGGCTGCCAGGTCTTTTAGCTCCAAGTCCTGACGATAATGCGAGGCGATATAAGATGCGACCACTTCGACCAGATCGAACTCCGCCCCGCCTTGACCGCATTCGTATTCCATAATCAGCTCGTAGATCATCCCTTGAAGCAGCGCATTGGCGTGAAAACATTCCAACCCTTCGCCGCGGCGCCATTTGGAGATGATCTTTTCGGCGGTCTGCACCCATTCGGTTTGCAGCATCGTGCTTTGGATGAAGGAGATTTGCAGCGGGTGTTTGCGGTACGAGGGCAGGTCATGAGACACGCCTTCCAAGGAAGAAGCTTTATAGGTAATCACGATATAATAGAGTTCATCCGATCGGGACGTCAGCGTAAAGGAAGCACCTTTTACCACATGGCAAGCAAAAGAAGCTCCAATGCGGCAAACTTCGCCGTTCATTGTAAGCTCCCCTTCCCCGCCTACCGCCAGCAGCAGCATATTCGAGGTCGATTCCGTTTCGTCAAAAGTAAGCGCATGGCCTGTCTGTAACGTACCGCTATACCCGTCCAACATCTTGATCGTCGTATCGCTCCATAGGCTGCTTTGTTGTTGCGGCGGCATGTTCTCAACTCCTGACAAGGTAAGATGATTACTGTTGTCATTTTAGTTGAGATTTATTCTCAGTGTCAATTTTCGGGCATTTTCGGCAATACTCATTGGACATTTGATAGTAAAAGCAGCAGGTGATCCGTTCGCTTTTGGCAACCGGGATATCGTTCTCGCAGGTGGTGAATCGGGTAAACGGGTTCTTTCTCTGGTCAAATGCCGTGCCGGGCGCTTCTTGGGTCAGGTAGGAAAAATCAGCTTGGGTATGCGGATTTTGCTGCTCGACGTTGTCTGCATCCGGTGCATATAACGGCCCGATTCGCACCATGATATTTTCCCACAAAATGCTCATGGGCAGCGAAGACACGGTTGAAAGCATCTTCAGCAGCGGGGTCAGTTGCGACGCGAACATCTCTTCGACTGCTTTTTCCCGTTTCGAACTTCGATTGTTCAGGAGTGATTCCGATTGAAGAGCATGAACCGCCAGAAAAGGAAACCGGGTCATCGACGGGTCTGCAAGCACGGGATGATACAAAAAGCTGCTGCGCAGATCGAACGAAACCCGCTGCTGATGAAAAGTCATAGCCTTCACCAGCGGAGCGGTCCACAAGTAGCCGATCCGCTTAGCGAGCATGGAAGCCGCGACACGTTTGTCCGGCGCATCGATGTATTCCCGGAACCATTCGACGTAGACTGCACATGCCTCTTCTTCGTACAGTTCGCTTAACGCAATGGTGCGGACACTCTGTTCAGGCGGCTCGCCCAGCAGAATCGAATGCTTCTCCGCTGTTTGTTTCCACAACTCGCTTGAGAGGTAACGGTCCATATTAATTCGCTCCGAGCAGTGCTTCCGAAGCTTGGTCGATGATCAGATTGATCGCAAGCGGGCCGTAATAAGCAATCCAGAGCGTGGAGTTCACGTCGTAAGTGCGGCCTTCTTTTACCGCGTCGAGAGATTTCCATACCGCATTGTTAGCCATGGCTTCCGCTTCCGCGGCGAACAGTTCATCCGACAGCACGAAGTAACGATCCGCGTCGATCTCGGGTACTTTTTCCATGGAGACTTCGATCGAGCCGTCTTCTCCGATTTGTTTCGCGAATTCCGGCATGTTCAAACCCAGATCCTGATACAAAATTTGACCGATGCGGTGCTCGATGCCGTGCACGCGAATGCCTTCTTTTCTCGGACGAATGACGGCTACCGTCTCATCGCCCAATTTCTCGGTCAGCTGCGCTTTGAGTCCGGCCGCTTTTTCTTCATAAGCCGCGCGTACCTTTTCCGCTTCGTCTTGCTTATCCGTAATCTGCGCGATCGTAGACAGCGTGTCGCGCCAGTCTTCGTAGAAATCAAGCACGAGCGTAGGCGCGATTTTGCTCACGCTCTCGTACTGTTTCTCTTGGAAGTCGGTCATGATGATCAGGTCAGGGTTCAACGCCGTGATCGCTTCCAAGTTGGGTTCGTCGCGCGTGCCGAGTACCTGTACGCCGCTCGGTTGATCGCCCAAATATTCCGGGTAATCAGTGTTGCCGCCCGCGATGACGCTGCCTGCCGGTTTCTCGCCGACCGCCAGCATCTGATCCAAAAACTTCACGTCGAGCACAGCGATGGTTTTCGGCTTGGATTCAAGCGTCAGTTCGCCCTTCATATGGGTGATCGTGACCGGGTAAGCGCCGCCGGATTCCGTGTTCGGTTCCGTACTCGTAGACGCAGGCGTCTCGGTCGGTGCCGGCGTTGCCGCAGCCTGGTTGCTACTATTCGCGCCTGCTCCGCCGCCGCAAGCCGTCAGGATCAGAACAAAGGCCAACATGCAGCCCATCAGGAATCGTGATTTGCGGGCAGCGTAGCTTGTGCTTCCAGCCGCTTGCCTTTTTGGTGCTTGATTCATGGTGAATCCCCCTTATGTATGATAATGATTTTCATTATCGGATATATAGGGGAGTATAAAGGATTTGGGATTGGCGGCGCCATGTACTTTTGCGACATAGGGGCCGGACTAATGCGACAAATAAAACAAGCGCAGTGTACGAACGATTCGAAAATCGTCGGTACACTGCGCTTGTTTCCCAAGAAAATCAATTTCGGCTTGCTTTGAACGTTCTAACCGCAACGGCCAGCTTTTCCCGAGCCTGTTCCAACTCTTCCCCTATTTCCGATTGTTTCAGCGACGACTCCGCTTTGTTGATCCCGTATTCGAGCGTGCGGAGCGACGAAGCGGTATATTGTCCTTCCTCTTTGCCGATCGGCGAATCCAGCAGCGGACGGGCTTGCTTCAGATCATCCGATAGGCGCATGCCTTCCAAGAAAGCCCAGTAGGCGTTGATCACGTTCGCGGATGCGACGGTCATCTCGTTTTTTCTTACTTTGGCGCCGATCGCGGACTGCATCGCTTTTGCGGCTTGCTCGTAATTTTCCCGCTGCAGCATGACTTCTTTTGCGCTGGACCCGGCATCTGCTATTTTGGCGGCGTAATTTTCTTGATACCGCTGCAAAAAGTCGATACTTTTCTGCAATTCAATCGGTTCCCGGTCATTGGCATCCGCATCGACGGACAAAAAATGCTTGTAAGCGGCCTGTACGCCCGCCTCTGTCGAGTCGGCTGCAAGCTTGGCCTGTGCTTCTTTGATTCCTTTTAAAGCAAATCGTTCAATCTCGTTTAACGCATGTTCGTTTTCGCCGTTCAAAACGAACGCTTTCTCGTACTTCAATATTTTACCGAGCACCTCCGCGCTGCTGACCGTGCCTTTGTTATACCGGTCGATCGACTCCTCCAGTCTGCGCGAGGCGTAGTATATTTGATCCGCAGACGCTTTCGGATCGAAAGCAACCTTATTGGCGCGATGCCGGGCTTGCTTCAACTGTCTAAGCAGGCTCTCCGACGAATACAGGTCGGATGCCGCCGCCGTGCTTAGATTCATCATTCCCAGCTTGATCAAAGCTTTGCGGGAAGCCGAGATCGAATCTTTTTTCGGATCGACCGCGATGACGGGCGCAACGACTTCCGCCTGCACGCTCGCGGCCGAAGCCGAAACCTGTCGAACCGATTGACTCGTTTGTCCGTCTTTTTCGGCAGCAAAGATATGCGGCTGCGCATAAGTTCCGCCCGTTGCAGTCGAAGCGACCAACACCGCCAACGACCACTTTTTCCATTTCTTCGAATCTCCTCTGCTCAAACAAACGCCTCCTTTTCTACCGAACCTTTTTCCGATTCCATCTGTTTAAACGATTCCGGTAAAGTCGAACCTAAAAAACCTTCCTTTTCCAAAAGGAGGCCTTTTTCAGAGAAGTATTGGTTAACACATGCTCGGCGGTCAGCGCATCGAGTGTACGGCAAATGCCCGACCAATAGCAGCAGAATACATTCATTTTATTCAGTAATGACTTCAAGTTTAAAACTATTCCCTATATCTTCATTCTTTCCAGAGCATCCATCAAAACTATATTCAATACCATTCCGGGTCTCTCTGGTCAAAAATGACTCACACGCTGTAGATTGT
>Ga0308157_10003386_pt1 | contig 23356 bp, 18 predicted proteins | sample PhyBR1_FD_201035 | JGI IMG/M metagenome (GOLD analysis project Ga0308157, IMG submission 201035) | Phyllosphere microbial communities from UC Gill Tract Community Farm, Albany, California, United States - DLSLB.R1 | ecosystem: Host-associated > Plants > Phyllosphere > Unclassified | place: USA...
ATCCAGGATGGCGATTTTGTTTTGTGGGAGTCGAACACCATCATTCGCTATCTGGCCAACCGCTATAGCGGCGCTGAGATTTACCCGCTCGGGGCGCTGGCGAGGGCGCGGGTTGACCAATGGATGGACTGGCAGGCGACGGATCTCAACAAGTCCTGGAGCTATGCCTTCATGTCATTGGTTAGACACTCTCCCGAGTACCAGGACAGCCATGCGCTGGCAACCGGCTGCCGGGAATGGTCGAAGCATATGGAGATCCTGGATCGGCAACTGGATTCGACCGGTGCCTATGTCTGCGGTGAGGAGTTCTCTCTTGCGGACATACCTGCTGGCCTGTCAGTAAACCGGTGGTTTGAAACACCGCTGGCGCACCCGGACTATCCGGCGGTACGGGACTATTACGAGCGCTTGAGCCGTAGGCCGGGTTATCGTCTGTATGGAAGAAATGGAATGCCCTGAAAGGGCGGCTAACGGCCATGAGCAGCCCTTGATGAACGATCCGGCATCCGAAAGTAGAAAAATCAAACTCAGCTAGCTCGTATGCACCGGCGACAACTCCACCTTGTTACGCCCCGTAGCCTTGGCGGCGTACAGAGCTTCATCCGCCACGCGGATGACCGCTGACACTTCACTGTCTTCCTCCGGGGTCCAGGTTGCGGCTCCGATGCTGGCCGTGACATGACCAAACTCACTACCTGAATGCTCGATCCCCAGGTCAGAAATCGCCGAACGAATACTTTCTGCAACCGAGGCCGCCCCTTCTGGCGTAGTGTCCGGGAGGACCACAATGAACTCCTCCCCCCCGTAGCGCGCTGCATGATCTAGAGGGCGGCGGATATTGTCACCAATGCACTTCGCAACAGCCGCGAGCGCATCATCACCCGCCTGATGCCCGTAGGTGTCGTTGTAAGCTTTGAACCGATCGATATCGACAAACAGCAGCGAAAACATGCTGCTGTTTCGCCTGGCCCGTCGCCATTCCTGGTCCAGGATTTCACCAAGCGTGCGGCGGTTATTCAGGCCCGTCAGACCATCGGTTCGTGCCAACATGGCCAGCTCCGATTCCGCACGCATACGGTGCCTCAATTGGACCCCGAAAGCAAAGGACAAGCCAATAAAAGCGGCAGCGAGCATCCCTATGACAGCGGCGATGGTCAGGGCGCGATGCCACCATGTCGCATAGATATCGGAATAGGCTTCTGCCACGATGATGGTGAGCGGCAGGTTCGGCAGGTTCTTGAAGTAGTACAGCCGCTGCACTCCATCGACCACCGAAACGTCTGTAAAGCTACCTTCCGTCTTTAGGCGATGCTTCTTGAAGGTGCTGGCGTTGCTGACGTTCCGCCCGATTACTTTTTCGTCATAAGGCTGGCGCATGATCAAGGTGCCGTCATGCTGCATCAACACCATCGCACCATGGTTGCCTAAGGAAAGTGTCGAAAACAGTTTCCGGAAATAGTCCAGTTGAACGGCAAGCAGCACCACGCCGGCAAAAGAGCCGTCGGCACGCGAAATACGGCGGGTCAGCGGAATGCTGAGAGAACCATCGCGCAGTCGCGACGTATAAGGATGGCCGACATACAAGCCGACATTCGGGCTTGCCTGGTGCACCTTGAAATATTCGCGATCTGCAAAATTACCGACCCTGGGCACCTCGCCCGCGGCATCAAGGACGATATCCCCCTCGGCATTCAACACCAGCATTGAGCCAAGATAGGAGGCAGTCGCGGCTCGGTCGAACAGGGCAATGTTGCGGAGTCGGTCTGATGCCGTCATCACTTCACGGTCACTGATCCCGTCAACCACGGCTTGCAAGGACAGAGCGTAAAGCTCGAAATTGCGTTCAATGTCGTGCTCTGCCATTGTGGCGACATTGCGTAAGCCGTCGGTCGCCCTACCCGTTGCATCCAGCCGGCCCTGGTACAAGATCACAACGCAGATAACTACCATGGACAGTGCGATCACTACACCGGCAATGGCCATGACATAGGGTGCAGCGGACCCAGTGAGCCCCTGCTTGAAAGAAAACCAGCGAAGCCAATTTTTATCATTGTGGTCTTCCACTGCTCCCCCCAGTTACATGTCTTCGTTCAAGAAGTCAGAGGCGTAGCTAGGCTGCATGTATTAATTCGGCTATCCCAGCTGCTTGCAAATTCGTCTTATGCGTTCTCTTTATGGCCTGACGTGCCAGCATACACATGATCCATAGTTGCTGGCTACCGTGCATGCTCCTAAATGGAAGATCCGAGAAGCTTTTACACAGCCCCAGGTATCACTGGCCAAACGGCCTGATAGGTTCTCGCATCAAGCGCGTGTGGTAACAACTGGACGGGATACCGATGGCACGGCGTGAACAAACGCTGTGCGAGGCTTTGTTTGCTGACCGCTAACGGCCAGCAGCAGTCGTACAGGTAATGCTCAGCCCTTTGCTAGACCCAGAGCCTCACTCAGCCCCCGAAGGAAAGTGGACTGGTGCCCGGAAGACTTTGCAGCAAGGGTTTCAAACTGCAAACACAGCGAAGACTTGGTTTCTTCATCTGCCATCTGCAGAGTTGCAGCCAATTGCTCCATTGCTTGAATTGCTGCGTCAGGTGAGAGCACATCTTCTCCTGAGAACTCAAGAAATAGGGCGTACTCAGCAATAGCTTGTACAACATATTTATTGGTTTCTTGATTCATTCGGGCCTTCTGCGAAAGCCCGTTTATAAGCTATCGCTAGGACCGCTATGAGTTGTGGATTCAACTGGTCAATGCAACACAATGACCGCCTCTGGCGGAAGGAGTGTTTGCATGAAGCAAAGACCACGGATCTACTACACCGAAGCTCAGAAGGCACTGATGTGGGAGCGCTGGAAAGCTGGCGATACCTTGCACGAGATCGGCAAGCTGTTTGACCGGCCGCACACCTCCATTCACACCATCTTGAGTACAACCGGCGGTATCCGACCTGCAACCCGGCATCGTTCTCGTCTGGCATTGACAATGCCTGAGCGAGAAGAAATCTCCAGAGCGCTGGCAGCAGGTGAATCTATCCGCTGTGTTGCGAGGCGCTTGAAACGAGCCGCATCTACCATCAGCCGTGAACTCCAACGCAATGATGGCAAGACTTGCTACCGAGCAGCAAAGGCTGAAGAGACTGCTTGGGAGCGAGCCCGTCGCCCAAAGATGTGCAAACTGAGCAGCAACCCTACAGTGGCTCACATCGTGGCGGTTAAATTGCAGAGTCAGTGGTCGCCCGAGCAAATAGCAGGGTGGTTCAAACGAACCTACCCGGGCGAGAAGGATCTGCAGGTGTCTCACGAAGCCATCTACCGCACGCTATTCGTCCAAGCTCGCGGAGCCTTGAAGAAAGAGCTTCTGGCTCATTTACGGCGTACCCGGGCTATGCGTCGCTCACGCCATTACACCCAGAAGACACCCATCCATGGGCGGCATCGTCGATGCCGTACCTGTATTGACCCACTGAAAACCTGCTCAGGAGTTACCGTCGAGATGAAGACACCATGAGTACGTTGATGGACGAAGAGATAAAGCGCTGGACCGCGAAGCGCAAGATCGAGAGCTGGGTGGAGGACGGCCGTAAAGGGATGGAGAATGCCCTTAAGGCCAACCCGCAGGACGTGCGCGGCAAGAAAAAAATTGCAGTCCCTGCTGGGCGAGGACGAGAAGTGATCGAGATGATCCGCCAGGGACTGCAGGCCGATGGCATTACCGTCTCGATCTCCAAGCTGTGCCGCTGGTTTGATGTGGCCAGGCGCACCATGTACTACCGCCCAGTCAAGGCTGTGCCAAAGTTGCAAGAACGATTGCTGGCGCCGATCAAGGTTGGCGCTGATTGAGCTACCAACGAAAGTACCAACAAAAAGCTGGGTTGTCCTGAGTTGTGGTGCGATTACATGCGACAAAGAAAAAACCCGCTTCCCTATGAGAGAAGCGGGTTTTGAAGCGATTTGACGTTGTGTGCGTCGATGTCTTGGCGGAGGCTGTGTCCGCCGTGAAGCTGTCTTGATTTGAACAGTCATGTCTTGGTTGTTTTTGTAGGGTATTGATTTATATTTATTTTTTGAATTTTCTTGTCTTAATATGTCTTTTTGAATCTGGCTTAATCAGTATTTTTATGGTAGAAATAATGGTGTAAATGAAATATGTTGAAGTTCGACTTTGGCGCTACTCGCGTGTTCAAGTGAAGTCGAGTGAGTCACGGTGAGTTGAATGGCAAAAAAGGCAAAAGAACTGACGGCGCTAGAGGTCGGCCGCTTAAAAGAGCAGGGGCATCATGCAGTCGGTGGAGTAGCTGGACTGTATCTCTACGTTTTAGATACTGGCGCACGCTCTTGGGTACTGCGAACCATGGTTGGCGACAAACGTCGCCACATCGGGTTGGGAGGCTTCCCTGAAGTCACTTTGGCCATGGCGCGAGAAAAAGCACGTGTGGCTAAAGACAGCGTTGTTCAAGGAATTGATCCCATTGCAGAGCGAGCTGCTGCAGCGAGCCGACTAAAGGCACAGCAGGCAAGTCAGATCACTTTTGAGAGTGCAGCAACTGCGTACATCGAAGTGCATGAGTCATCATGGAAAAATCCCAAGCATCGTGCCCAGTGGACCAGCACGCTGCAAACCTATGCGTACCCGCACATTGGTTCACTGCTTGTTCGTGATGTTGAGCAGGAGCATGTGCTCAAGATTCTTGAACCTATCTGGACTACCAAGACCGAAACAGCAGCCCGTCTAAGGGGGCGTATTGAAAGCATCTTGGACTGGGCGACCGTGCGTAAGTATCGCTCAGGTGAAAATCCTGCGCGCTGGCGCGGTCACCTCGACCAGTTGTTGGCCGCACCTTCCAAAATTCAAAAGGTGGTCAGTCATAGAGCTGTGTCAGTCAAAGAGATGAGCCGCTTCATGGCGGACTTGCGCGCTCGCGATGGCATTGCTGCTCGTGCGCTGGAGTTCGCTATCCTGTGCGCTGCGCGAAGTGGAGAAGTCCGAGGAGCATGCTGGTCTGAAATTGACTTAGAGGCGGCAGTGTGGACTGTGCCTGCCGAGCGCATGAAAGCTGGCCGAGAGCATCAAGTGCCGTTGAGCACCGCAGCGCTGACGTTGCTAAAAGCGCTACCAGTGTCTGCAAGTAGCGACTTGATTTTCTTTGGTCTGAGAGAGCAGCCTCTCTCAGACATGGCTCTGACGGCAGTAATGCGCCGTATGGGCGTTGATGCTGTGCCGCACGGGTTTCGCTCCACTTTCCGTGACTGGGCTGGCGACTGCACGAACTACCCCAGGGATGTAGCTGAATTTGCGCTAGCACACACGTTGACGAATGCTGTGGAAGCGGCTTACCGCAGAGGAAGTGCTTTGGAAAAGCGTAGGCAGATGATGGAAGATTGGGCAACTTATTGTGCAGGGGCTTATTCTGAAATATTTCATTCAGTTGAGCCTTTCACGACCTAGCTAGCTGAGAGCCACTCAAGCGATACGTCGCGAAAAAATATGGAAGTCAATAGATTGTGAGGCGCAAGTTGTAGCTGCAAGCAGCTTTTGACCGCCGCGATGCGCACTCCGAGACTGGGTTGCGTTTAGGGGAGAAGAGGCTCCATAATGACAACCTTGTAAATATCTTCGCAATTTAGCTATGCACCAACAAGTCACCTCCCCAGTCTAGGCGCAGCACATTTCGTGACTGCGCCTTATGCTGGATAAGGAGTTGAAGCATGGCAAGTTTGGCTGCCAGGGGTCGATGCGTCCCTAATTCTAATGTCCAAGTGGAAAGTCCTAAGACTTTCTATTTTGGATACAGCAAATCCCGCAATCGTTTTTTGTTTCTTATCTCTGGTAAGAAGTTTTGGGGGCATGGCCACCTCCAGCAGGTGGTTGGTCACTCGGGCGGGAAAAATGTATTGCTCAGCATTAGGAAAACGCTGGTTGATGCTCCTCAAGCGCAAGCATCTGATCTCCAGCGTTTCTCCTGCGCTAGTCAAGACTCGCTTGTGAAGTATCGTTTCACGGGGACTCTGGAAGCCTATCAAGAAAAGCAGGCTCCTGTGAAAGCGGTGCAAGGCACTGCGGCGAAGTCTTCTCTGGTGAAGCAGGCTGCCTCTTCGCAAGAAAACAATCCCCAGGTTGAGGTTAGTCACACGGCACACCCCAAAGATCGCCTGACCTTGCGCTATCAGCGGGAGCTTGCTCGTGTGCGCATGGCTCATGCCACTGGACAGGACCTCGATGTGCGCATGACTTTCATCGTTTCCTATGTGGGCGAGTCTCGCGCCGGCCTGTACGCAAAGATGAATGCCACCCCGCAGAAATTTCCTTTGCCCATTAAGCGTGGTCGCGGCAGCTTTTGGCCCTTGTCCGTGATCGATGCTTACCGCCGCGGCGAGTGGGGGCCGCAAGTCGTCCACGGCAATCCTGCAGGCATCGCGTAGTCCCAATAGTTATCAGCGACGAACTGGAAACAGCCAACGACGGATGGGGCTTTTGCGGTAACAACGGCGATGTGGATGTGAAGGCTAATGAAACGCTGTGATTTACGGTGTTTCATCGCGATGTGCCTTTGCCCTGTCATCAAACAGCCGCCGCTGCTTAAAAACTGCCAACGTCGGATGGCTGCTTCCGTCCATCAGCCTGCCGCTGCGCAAAAACTTGCACCAAACGCAGAACGTATAGCGCGGCGCGCATTTTCAAAGAATTTTGATATGACTAAATTTCAAGAGACAGCGGTATATAAGAACAGTAGTACCACTACCACCATGAAGAAGAGTAAGAGCGGTGGTAAGAACAAGGCAGATAGCGAAGTCAACTCCAAGCCTGCTGGTATCAAGGATGCCTCTGCCATGACCAAGCAGAAGCCGTCTAAAGTTTTCAAGAAGAAGCTGACCGATGTGAGTGCGGTCTCAGAGGCGACGCCTCGTGTTACCGCGATGGCCATCGACAAGCTGTACCTCGATCTGCTCATCTCGGAGCCTGAGATGGATGCAGTGCTGGAGCGTGCCCAGCAAATGCAGAAACACAGTAAGCTGGGCAGAGGCACTAGCAAAAGTACGTTCTTCAAGCATGCCTTTGTGCAAAAGCTGCCCAGCGGTGCCATTGCGCGTTTCCATATCGTGCCCAACAACCCCGGCAAGGGTGCCAACATGCAGCTGGTGTTGAACCCGAACCAGATGGAGGATGGTGACAGCAAAGTCATCATCAAAATGGTGAAGAAGCTTTTCCCTTTGCGGGCAAGGGAAGTCGTGGCCACGATGCTGATCCGCCGCATTGACGTATGCCTGCAACTGCTGGGCGTCTCTATCAACGATCTGATCATCACCTTGGATGGCTCGAAGTCTGGCGCGAAGGTGCTGGTGAAGACAGATCGCAACGGCTTTGTGCAGACCATCTACATGGGCGATACGCAATCGCCGCAGCATGGCGCGGCTTATGACCAAGTGGCGAGCGACGAGTACAAGAGCATGGTTGGTGAGAAGCCTAGCCGCGAGCACCTGAGAGACATTGCGGAGCTTGTGCTGGAGCCTGTGAAAAAGGTGAAGGATCGCATCCAACTGGAGAGCCGTCGTAACTTTGACAAGCCTGTCGATCTGGCGCAACTGGCCGAGATTACGTCCCCGTTTGGTAAGTACCGCATCTTGGTGCTGGACAGTAAAGCGCAGAAATGGGACGCTGGCTTTTGCGGCTACATCGACAGCGTGCGTTTGCGCGGCATGCACGGGGCTCGTGCCCACCTCAGCATGCAGTGTGGAAAAGCGAGTGAGGTCATGAACCAGGTCACCGAGTACGAAGCGCGCTTTGCCCGGATGGCTGCGCCCTGGTGGAACGCTGAGGAGCATGCTACGTCGTTGCTGGACACGTTGAAAAAGTCCGCTGCGTGGCGTTTTCTCAAAGTGATGGAGAAAAAGTAATAGCAGTGCATCTGCTGTCTTCGACTGCTGAACTGATGGCCGGATGGCATGTGCTGTCTGGCCATTTTCCGTTTCAAGAGCGATTTTTTGTCGCCAAGCTACCACCACATAGCCAAGCTGCAAAAAACGCCGCCATGGCCGTTTTGGTGGCTTCTCGCTGGCATTGCAGAATATGGCCGATCTGCGGAAATGAGCTGGCAAACGTTGATTGTCTGATGCTGTCCAGACGATCCAGTTGGCTTTGAATTGGTGACTGCTGGCTGCAACCAAAAGGTCTATCTGTTTTTAACATTCATGCCGAAGGAGATATTTGCTCCACGGCATCAGCGATCAAACGTGGCTAATACGTAATGAGGTTATCTATGTGCAGTCCAAGGATAGGCTAGGCATGTCTACCGGACTGGAGGGCAGTCCAAAGCAATAGCACGGCTGGCCTGGCATATGGGAGCAATTGTTACCCCGAGTGCGGTTATGCAAGCTCATGTGGCAGATAGGCAGAATGCCGTGATTGCCTTTGAGTAAGTCTCGTCGTACAGCAATCGTTGTAATCACACCTCTGTGCAACTCGAATGGATCATGCTTTTCGGGACTCATTTTTATCCACGAAGATCGTCCAGGAACTCTGACGCGGGGGCGGCGCTCGTCACAAGCAGCTGATCCCGTGCCCGTGTGCAGGCCACGTACAAGAGGTTGCGTTCGGTGTTGTAGACCTCTTCAATGTCGGCGTCGTCCGTGACTGCCTCGACGCGTTCCTGCAATGGAATCACCTCGTCGTCGCAGGCCATCACAACCACCGCACGGAACTCCAACCCTTTTGCCAGGTGCATGGTGCAGACACTGGCTTGTCCATTTGTTGTCTCCACATGCTCGTCCAGGACGCTGAGCGGAATGTCTGCCGCTGTGACGGCGGCCACCGCGCGTGAAATCTGAGGCTCTGACCTAACGAAGACGCCCAACTCGTGTGGGGCCAGTCCTTCCTTCACTCGTTCAATAAGCCATGCAGTAACCGCCTTGCACTCAGCCTCCTCGGACTTGAATGAACGAATGTCGGGAGCTGGCCCGTTGAAGACTGAAACCGTGCCGCGACGGTCTTCGATGTTGCCGTCGACGTCTGAAACATCAGGCCCCAACAATTGATCAGCTTGGGCTCGAATTTGGTGAGAGGTCCGGTAGTTGATGTGCAGCGTGCGTGATCGCCCACGAACATCCACACCCAATGACTTCCAAGAGAATGGTTGCTGGAAAATGCGTTGCCCCAGATCACCAGCGAAGAACAAGCTGTTCGCTCGGACTTTTCCATTGCTTGTGCTTGCGGCAGCCAGAAACTTGAGCTGCGCAATACTCACGTCCTGCGCTTCATCGACCACCACAAAGTCAAAGGGTTGATGCGGCAACGTCGCAGCTTTCTCTGCCAGGCGACTGAACATCTCTGCATGAGTGATCAGTTCTGCTTGTTTCAACGCATCTTGCGTTCGCTCGAAAACAGCCCACAGGGCGACACGCTGAGACTCAGAAAGCCGGGTCTTGCGCCCTAGTCGCTTCACATCCCTGTAGGCCTCCCAGGTCTTCAGCTGCCAAGCATCTACAAGATCATTCCACTCACCGAGCAGGAACCGTTGGCCGAACTTCAAAGTCGGATCGACCTTTGCCGAGTCAAGCAACATCCGAATGATCTGAGCTTGAGATGCAAGTTTCGGCTTGCCCCATTGCGCCGCATACAAGCGTGCGCCAATGGCCGACATGGACTGGACTTCAAGCCTCTCGGCAAGCCTCGGTTGATTGCTAATCAGGTTTTGCAGCTTGGTGGCCAGAGCACTGGCCAAGGTTTCGGAAAACGTTGCCAGCAGTACCCGGCTGTCTTGGTTCTGGCGGGCCAAGTGAACCGCGCGATGCAATGCCACAATGGTCTTGCCAGTACCGGCCGAGCCGGAGATACGCGCTGGTCCGGTGTAGTCGCGCTCTACCCATTGCTGCTGTGCAGGGTGAAGGAAGACTGTCCACTTCTCCCACGGGAAGTCGAGCGCACGCTCCAACTCTTCGACATCCTTCATTACCCGGAATCGGCGTTGGGCATCCGGATGACTGAATGGATCGGCACCAGGTTGGATCAATGGCTTCGGCATGCCGCCTGTTGCCAACTCCAACAAGGCCTCGGCAGCCTCGGCAGGAAGATGGTCAGCTAGCACCAGCAGGCTGTCTTCATCCACCTGGCGAACGTCAGCCAGCCATTCGGGAGGAACGCCGTAGCTCAACAGCTCTTTATCAGAGAGCCCTCCGAACAACAATGCCTTTGGTTCGCCAAGAGGCTTTGATGCCTTCGGTTTGCCACCAACAGGCACTGCAACCACCTCGCCGGTGCGAACTACGATCTCTTCATAGCGTTCTCGAATTTCGACCCACTGTGCAGCCCCTGTCATGGGATGCACTTCCAACTTTCGACGCTCGGCCCATTTATAGGCCTTGTCGTGGTGATCGACATAGCAGAGCAGGAAACTGGTGGCAGTCTTGTGCACGATCAGGCGAATGTCGCTGCTGACCCTGACCGACCAGAAATTCTTGTCTTTCGATTGCTCAATCCTGTGCAGGCTCATGCTCGGATGAGCAGGGTTCAACTGCAGGTCAAACGCTGTCGTCTTTACGGCCTTCTGCTCATCCCCTGTGAGTTTTGCGAGGCTGTCAGTGAAAGTGTCGGCGATCCGGAAGTCCACAGAATTTCTCCTTAAGTCAGACGCTTTTGGGGATGAACCCCTGACGTCCATGAGACGCGCCCGTGAATCGGATGATGTTTGCGTCTGCGCCAAGGTCCGAAGGCGGGTCTTCGTTCTCGAAAATGATCACTTGGGAGGCACGGAAATCTTCTGCAATTGACCGATAGAACGCATCTTTTACATCGTGCGAGAAGCCATCTTCGTCCGTATCAGGCTCACGGTAAACTACAAGTGGAGAGTCAATTAGTGCAAAGCCCGGGTGCGGCATTTCCGCTGTGATGCATAACTTAAGCAATGCCAGATTGAAAGCGGCATGTGCAATGGCGCGAACACCCTTGCCGTGGCTGGCTCGTGTCCGACCAGAGATCACGATGTCTTGATCGCCCTCGCTAAAGGTGACACGGTCAAGGCCTGGAAAATGCCAAGCACGCAATAACGCTTCGACCTCCTGGCTGAACGCTTCAGCTTCATCAGAACGCACGCTGGCTGATTCCAATTCCGCACCCTTCCCAGAAGGCGTAACCTCAAGATTGGTCAACAGACCCTGAAGTTCATTAACACGGCCATGCAGTTCAAGTGCACGCCGATAGGTGTCCCTGTTCCCTTGGCTCTCACGCAAACGAAGCAATGCAATTTCAACCCGCGGCTTGAGCATCTCCGTGAGCTGCGTTGCCACGGCGCGAACGCGCTCTTTGATCTGCATGCTCAACTCGTCAAGTCGTCCGATCTGGCGATCGTTGTCGGCCCTTGTCAAATGCAAGTCCGAGATCAGCAGCTTGATCTTTGCCGCCTCAGCAAGGCACGACTGCGCCACGTCCTCGGGGGCTGCCTCGGCCTTTTGATGTTCGTGCTCTTGATGCTCTGCTGTAGCGCCGCAAACTGGGCAACGCTCTTCATTCATCTGACCCAAGCGTGCCCCGGCCTCGGCAATGCTTTCAAGGCGACGGAGGTCCGACAGGTATTGCTGCTCAAGCAGAGCGAATCTGCGTTGCAACTCCCGTAAGACTCCAGCTCGCGACTCAAGCTTGCGAAGACTGCTCAACTCTGTTCGACGTATACCCTCAAGATGTGCGGCGTTCTGCTGTTCAAGTGCAAGCTCTTTTTGTGCAGCCTCAAAAAGCGTCTCGATCTGAGTTAATTGGCTTTGCCATGCAGGCACGTCGCCGGGCAACTGCATCTCAGCCAAGCGCCCCTTGGTCTGATTCAACAGCAAGTCCAGCATTTCAACTTTTCCGGCCTGTCTGCCCTTTGTGATTTTGGGATCCTCGCTGGAAATCAGTGAACTGTCATCGACACCCGTCAGCAGCAGTCGGAAGACAGCACTCTCAGCAGTGACAGTGGTGTATTGCCCTGTAAGAATTGGGGAGGTCTTGCTGATGATGGTTTCTTCATCCACCAAAATCAGGCGCGCCAAATCTCGGAAGCTGACCTCGCGGGTTGCACCTTGCTTGTTCTTGCGCACTTTCCTTTCAGTTAGTCCGGACAGGCCCAGCAGGTATTGAGATACCGAGTCCTTTTTCCCGGCACTGTGCTTCGCTGAGAGGTGCCGATCCACTTTGTTCGGAATGACAAGCTTGAAGTCGCCGCCACGAATGGACCGCTCCAAAACAACTTCATCGTCACCGTCCGAAATGTCTAATGCAAGGCGCACCGTCTCGTACTGCGCAGTCTCGGGGATGGGTTCTGGTACGTCCTTCCCACCGAGCATATAGTCGATGCATTGCACGATGAATGTCTTACCTGTATCAGAGGGGCCCGATACAACGTTCAATCCTTCGCGGAACTGTACTTCAGCGTTCGGTACGCCGCGCCCTAACAAAGTCAATCGCCTGATTTGAAATCCTGTTATTGCCATTCGGCGTCCTCCACTTTCAGCACAGACTCCATCGCGAACTCTGCACCCCACTCGCCGACTTGAGAGTTGGCAACCTTTAACAGTTCGCTGTCCGACACGTCTCCGAATATCGACACCAGCCACGTAGCCCGCTCACGAAGATCGGCGGCATAGCCGGAAGACAACGCATCCAAGAAGCCTGCGGTTCGCTCTGTCGCGGCGAACATCACGCCAGTCTCGGTGTAATGGCGCTCCAACAGGCCTCGGCTTTGGTACAGCATCAATCCTTGTTCTAGTACGGCACGGCGCACCAACAGCTCTCCACCTCGATGAGGTGTCTTTGGGTGCAGGCCTGGCGGACCACCCGGCATGTCATCGGAGTGCACGAGCAGGTAGTCCGAGACCACCAGCCTTTGAAGCGAGTACTCAACTGGAAAGGCCTCGCTCAACAAGGACAGAGCACGAAGACCAATCTCAATTGGACCGTTGAACGGTGGCAAATTCTTGATGTCGGAGGCTTCGATCATTTGATCCACTTGACCTTTCCATCATTGGCAAGCTGATGACAGATGCCTCCTCGATCGTGGGAAGATAAACGTTCCTTGAGTGCGTGGTCCGTGATGGGCAAAAGTTTGGCGGTCTTCACCACCGACAGCACGCGCCTATATCCGTCCGAATGCTCGCCTCGCATTTCATCTTTGATGCCTCCATGCAACTCGTTCTGAAGTTCCTCGAAAGCGCCAGGAGGCAAGGTGTCCCTAGAAAAGGCGCGTAGGGCTTCGGCGCTGTAGAACTCAAGTCGTGCGTCGTTGAAATGCTCTCTAACATCGTCATGCGGCCCCAGGTCACCCACCGTTGGCAGAGTGCACTTCAGATGATCGCCGTAGGCATCCAACAGGCTGCGCACATACGTGACCTCGTGCGCCGCAACGGTTGCCGGAGGCGCTACAACCTTTGGCCGGGCGGGCAGACCGCCACCAAACCTTGTCGCGTACCAGCGCGTCTTCGCATGTTGGTCGATGATGCGCAGCGGAGGCACTGCCTCGAAGATGGAGAAGTCCAGCCCGTCAAGATAGGCGCGCAATGTTGCATCCAGCTCAATAACGGTCGTCGATGTGATCCCGGTCTTGCAATGCTTTTCCCAGTTGTCGATCAGTTGGGCCTTGAGTTTGTCAGCCTTGCGCAGCAGATTTGAAAGCTTGGTTCCGGCTCCTTGTGGCGCAACAAAGACGTACTTTCGTGGGTAGGTGTACTCGTTTATGTGCGTGTAATAAACCAGCTTCCCCAACTCCACCCAAATATCCCCAGGAGCCAAGCCGGCCTTGTAGTGCTTGCACTGGTAGTTGTCCCAGATCACCGGATTGGCTTTGTCGAAGGCAATGATGTCTCGTCCCATGTCACCAGCCCCACCGCACCGCTCCACGGTGCCGTATTGATCGCGCAACGAATCGGCCCATTCAAGAACAAAGTCCTCCCATTGGCTGTCGCTGAAGATACGAATCCGCTCTATAGGCGGAATGGGCAAGCCAGCGGCCACCACGTCTGCTGATGCAGGCACGCCAGTTGTTGGCGCTGCCAATGGGCTGGACGAAATCATGAGACTTTGAACACCTTCATCACCTCATCACCCAAGTGATTGATCACCTTCACGGCAATGCGGCCGGACTTTGGCTTGTCGAATGGGCGCGACGTGTCACTGTTCAATGTCGCCCAGGCTTCTTCGTTGATCTCGGCCTTCAACGTAGTCTTGAGCGCCTTGTAGGGGTCGTTGGCGCCCAGGAAATAGGCGTGGCGGACGAAGAAGCTTTCTTCGTTGTAGTCGGTGTCGATGAACCAGCAGGCGATGCCGTCAGCACCATCACTCCGCACCTCGCCGGTATTCGGATGGAACACGTCCACGCCGTTGACTTTGACGCAAACCTGCCCCACGGCAGCGTCGAGGATGTCAATGTCGGGTTCGCCAAAGATCACAAACAGATTGCCTTTGCCCGTGTTCTTGAGGTCCTCGGCCATGTGTAGGTCGGCATTCATGCGCGCCTTCAGCACCGGAATGCGGCCCAGCTTCTCAAACTCGGACGAATGCGCGTCATAGTTAAACGCACAGGCAATCAATACGTCAAAGCCCGCGTCGCCAGCCTCACGTGCGGCAGACACCAGGTCGGGTCGGGACACGGTGCCGAACTCTGGCCCGATGAAGATGGCTGCACGCTTCTCGCCTGTGCTGTCTTCATACAAACCTTCCCCGCAAACCAGATCGCCAGGCCATGGCACCAGCGACGTGAAGACGATCTTGTCCTCCTTGTGGGCCTGTTGCACGCCAGCGGTCTTAAGATTTTCGAGGATGATTTGAGCAAAGCTGTTCGCGGCGTTGTATTCCGCCTGCTGCTCAGCAACTTTTGGATCGTTGGGGTCAATTAGCTCATCGTTCTCATCGACACCTAGAACTCTGTGTGGAGACAGACTTTCGACCGTGAACGGGCCGGCCACGCGAACTTTTTTGCTGTCGATATACGGCTTGTCCACGAGAACTTCAAAATCGGCCTTGGCAGCAATCGATCTGTCTATCTCTTGCTGACGCTCAGCTCGGTGTTGCCACCATTGCGTGTGAACCCTTTTTGCAGCCTCGGACCACTGAGGGTCGGCCGTCCGCGGAAAATCCCATTCGGAGAATTTCTTCCCGAGTAATTCATTTAATTGCAGACGCAGGGGCTCCAGATTTTTCTGGGCGGCCTCCCAAATAACGTCAAGCTCTTTATTGGTAGCAATTGCGCTCAGGACAATATGCGGCACTCGTTCATATACGAAGCCATGTTTGATGTTGCCTCTGACGGGATGTGAGCTAGGCGCAGAGCGAGTGACCTCAGCCTCTTTTAGTTGACCATCACGGGAATCGGCAAGGATGTAGTATGGGTAACGAGCACCCATTATTCGTGCCCGAGCTAGGGCCAAAGCCACCCGGGAAGTGTCAACAGTAATCCAGCGGCGCCCCCATTGTTCGGCTACTGCAGCGGTCGTACCAGAACCACAAGTTGGGTCCAGTACCAAGTCACCAGGATCAGTCGCCATTAATAAGCATCGCTGTACGGCCTTTGTAACGGTTTGAACAACATATATTTGTTCTTCGCCAAAACTCCCTGAGCCGGTGTCCAGCCAAATGTTGTCTAACGGCGTAGCGGGGTTATCGCCAAGAAGCAAAACGCTACGTAGGCCTTTACCCCCAGATCGCAAGCGCCCGATCCTGGCGAGTTTGTCCATATCTTCGCCGGGTTTGGGACTAAGACTCCAGTGGCGGTTCTTGGGAACGGGATACGGTGTACCTTGGAAGATGTACGGATTGCTGCGCCCATCTTGGGCGCCCTGCGAGGTTGTTGGTCCTAAAGCACAGAAATGCCAGCCTTTCAATTCGCTGGGCTTCATTCGTAACTCTTCATCTGAAGCAGCACGTACTTCATTGAAGAGCTCATCAATCACCATTGTGTACTGCTTAGCACCGACATCGCCTGCAACTTTTTCTCTGAACAGCGGTCTGAACTTTTGAAGCTCTTTCCGCTTCGCAAAGCAAATCAGAGTATCCACCACCGAGGGAATCCCGGTGGTGGACTGAGAACTTGTCTTAAAAAAATTGATTTCGCCGGCGAAGTTGTCCTCACCAAAAACCTCGTCCATCACTGCACGGACTCGATGTACGTTTTCATCTCCAATCTGAACAAAGATCGACCCAGACTCCGTGAGCAAATCGCGTGCGACCGTAAGTCGATCTCGCAGGTATGTCAGATAGCTATGAATGCCGTCTCGCCATGTATCCCGAAAAGCTTTGACCTGCTCAGGCTCGCGCGTAATGTGCCCAGCGTTTCCATCCTTGACGTCACGGCTTGTTGTTGACCACTGAAAGTTGCTATTGAATTTGATGCCATAGGGCGGGTCGAAATAGATGCACTGCACCTTGCCGCGCAGCCCTTCGCGCTCGGCCAGTGACGCCATCACTGCCAAGCTGTCACCCAAGATCATGCGATTGGCCCAGTGGGCGTCATGGGCGTAAAATTCGGTCTTGGCGTCTTCGCTGGGCAGGCCGTTGAAATCAGCAAACATATCGACCTGAGGTGCATCAGTTCCTTGTGCACGTTCGGTCTGCCGTTTGAGGTCATCAATTAAGACCTTGGGGTGCACCTTCTCCTGGATGTACAGCGGCGGTGCATGCACGACAAGTTCTGACCAATCCTGCTCGTCTTTGCCCCGCCAAACCAACTGCGGATCCAAGTCGCGGTTGCGGCCTTCGCGCTCACGCGGGTAGGCCACACGGACTGGGCTCTGCTGCTCTTTCTTCATGACGGACTGGTATTCAGCCGTGGGGATATTCTTGCGGGTGGCGTCTTCGTGCTTGAGCGTTTCAACGCTCAGGGGGGTGTTTTTCTTGGTAGCCATGATTTATGCCTCTGAAGTAGGCGAGGCGCCCGCGACGGGATTAAAAAGGTTGCAGCTGTAGTGGGCAACGGATCTAAGGTCACCACTGGAGTGCTTGTGGATTGTCTTGAACGCCCACTTGGCGGGCATGGCAGCACTTTTGCCTTGTTGTGCGGAGGGCAAAGATTCGTCTAGGTGTTCTTGCAGTTTTTTCGCGATTCCGGCAATGTCCTTCTTTTGAACAAAAGACAACATGACACATTGCGCCTCCCTGCCAGTCATATATCGCTCCATCAACTGCGCTAAACCCTTCTTGTGCAGCTCTGGGCCATCGTAAACCTTGGCTTCACCGAGCGAAAAAAGCTGTGGGTGACTGTGATCAAGGGAAACTGTCAGATCAACGTGCCCATTGGAATTGCCCTCCTGGGTTATGGTCAAACCAGGCATACGTAGGCCCATAGCCAAGGCGGCAACCAAACCTGTCTCACCTAGAGCGGCAAAGTTCTTGCTGTTTACCTCAAGACCATGGATCGCCTGCGCGAGCCACGGAGCAAAAGCCTCATCAAACTCTGCTTCCGTCACAGCAGATAAAAGATCGATGGTTTCAGGACAACGCTTCGCAAGAATCTCGCAGAGCCGCTTCAAGTTGCTGTCGCTCATTTTTCGCCCTCTTTGAAGCCTTGGCCACGCCAGCTCACTTGCACTTGTGAAGCCCACGCATCCCAATCAGAACAAGTGCCCTCCGCGCGCGACCCCAATTCCTTCCTCTTCTGCAATGCATCACGTAAGGTGATAGGAGATGCCGATTTGCCGTCTACCAAAGTCATTGAGAATCGGCCCTTGTCGTCTCCTTGAAGCGCCGCGAGTATCGCGACCACGTCTGCAGGATCGACGTGGTTTTGCGCCGCAACTCTTTCAATATCTGCCAATCTCAGGTCCCCTCCCTCCCGCATGGCCGCATTCCACCAAAGGGATTCCAATACAGGGCGGACCCATGAAATCGCTGACGCCTCTTCGCGCAGCGCGTCCTCGGAAGCTTCGATGTGGCTTGTCACATCTGGGGTTATCAGCCCGGTCACCTGCTGAACCATTGCCTCAAACTCAGCGGCGACCTTCTTCTCGAAGTCATGCTGCATTTGGTACACGTCAACGAACTCGACGAAGGCCCAGCGACCGTAGGCCCCCAGGTTATTGACGCCGGGCACCCAGTAGGTGTCCATGGTCAGCTTTTTGTCTTTAGCGTCTTCGCCCCGGTAGCCCTTGATCTCGACGATGAGATTCAACAGGTCGTCAGGTCCATGGCCATCATCGATCCGCACGATAAAGTCGGGGCGGTACTTGCGCGTCTCCGAACCGTAGCGGTACGGCACCTCCAGACCCAGGTTGTGGTTCTTGACATAGGCCACCACACGTGGATGGCGTTCAGCCACGCGGCAGAACTCCGCCTCCCAATCGCTGTCAAGAATTACCCAGTTCACATGGCATTTGGTTGGTGGGCCATTGGTTTCCCAGCGTTCGGTCTTCGAGGTATTGAAGTTCACGAAACGGGTGGTGCCCGAGGCGTTGTACGGGTCGAGCACCGCTTTGATAGGACGTTTGTTGCCTTGCTCAGCCTTGGTGATGGCTGCCGTGATGCGGTTGCAGGCCTCGTCGGCCAGTTCCTGGTACATCAGCTGAGCGGGGTAGGTGTCACCCTTGCAATCCAGGCAGGTGTCCAGCCACTCCTTGGTGATGCGCTTGAGCTGCCCGAACAAGTGCAGCTTGGGTTCGTCACCCGGGTCGCGCCAATGGTTGATCAGCAGACGCTTGGTGAGGTGCATCAGCAGGGTCGAGTGCCGCATGTCAGCCAAGTGGTCCAGACTGAGGTCAACGGTCTCGCCAATGATGCCGGCGTTCTGAGTGATGGACGGGCCCACCAAGTCAGGCGTGAGCACCAGCACGGAATCGGCCGTGAACTCCGCCGTCAGTCGCTCATCGGGCAACTCGACCCGGTAGCCCTGCACGCGGGGGAACTGAATCTCCAACGCGGCGCGGTCGGGCAGTGCACGCACCTGAACCGTCTCACGCGGAGGCTGGGGCTTGGAGATCACCGGCTTGGCGGTGAAATCGAACGGGATGCCCAGCACATCGGCGTATTCGACGTTGAAGAGGCCTTCCTCGTTCAGGTCATACGACTGACGGCGCAGGGCGCGGCCAATCACCTGCTCACACAGCAACTGGGTGCCAAAGGCACGAACGCCCAGCACGTGAGTGACGGTGTTGGCGTCCCAGCCTTCGGTCAACATGGACACAGAGACGACGCAGCGAATCGAGTCGCCCAATCGGCCAGCCTTGCCCACGGTGTTCATCACTTCGCGCAGCAGGCGAGCGTCATTAAAGTCTTTGCCGGAGCGAAGTTCATCGGCTAAAGCACCACCACGCTCGAAGACTTCTTGCTTGAACTGTTCGATCTCAGGACCAGCAGCGGCACGGAAACTGTCGTCCAGCGCGTCGCCGGACTCCAGTTGCTCGCTGTCGATCAACAGCGTGCGGGGCCGGCCGAAGGGGTTGCCATACTCGTCGGTATTGCGGAACAGTTCAAGCCGCCCAGGGACTGGGGTGGAACTACCGTCCTCATTCTCACGATTGAAGCCGGAGATGAAGTCGTAGACCAACTTGGACGTGGACGTGTTGTTGCACACCACGATGAAGCAAGGCGGCACCTTGATGCCGGCAGCTTGCCAGAGGTCGAAGGTCTTCTTGTAATGACCGTACAAGGCTTCAAGCGCCGTTTGCAGCTCAATCGGCAGGCTCAAGGGGTCAAGTGACTTCGCTGCGCCCCGTCCCTTCTTTGGCATGCGGGTGCGGATGTGCTCCCACAGGTTGCGGAACTTCGGCATCTCGCCGCCGGGAATGTTGTCGGCTACGGGCACGCGAGGCAGCTTTACGATCCCGCACTCAATAGCGTCCATCAGCGAAAAGTCGCTCATGGTCCAGGGAAACAACGTGCCCTCGATGTAGCCTGAACCGGCAAGGAAGAAGGGTGTGGCCGACAGATCGACCACTTTGGCAACGCCAAGTTTGCGGTTGACGGCCTCCAAGCCGGTGATCCACATGCGGGCGGCTTCGTTGTTCTCATCGGCCTCTTTCTTCTCGTCACCCTTCAGTGCCTCGATTTCTGCGTCTGGCTTCTCTCTATAGCAGTGATGCGCCTCATCGTTGATGACCAACACATTGGTCATGCCCATCAGGTCAGGCATCACACGCTGGAGCATCTGACCCTCGGTTTCGAGGGTGTTCAGTTCATCGCCGCCACGGCCTTGCAACAGAAGACGCCCGCCTTTCGACAACTCGATTCGCTCTCGCAGTTTGAAGGCGTGGTAGTTGGTGATGACGATCTTGGCCCGGTTCAGGTCGTCCAACATATCACTGGGCACCAGTTCGCGGCTGGCGTAATAGCTTTCGGGATCGTTGGGCTGCAGGACCCGCAGGCGGTCTTTGATGGTCAGGCCCGGTGCAACGACCAAAAAGCCGCGCGTGAACTTCTTGCTGCCAGGACGGCGTACTGCATTAACTGTCTGCCATGCGATGATCATCGCCATCACTGTGGTCTTGCCCGCGCCGGTCGCCAGTTTCAAGGCTAACCGCATCAACTCGGGGTTGGCGTCGTTGTTTGCATTGGCAAGGTGATCCAAGAAGACTTGCCCAAGCTTGCCCATCTGCGGCGCTACCTCGGTCAACCAGATCAACGTCTCAATAGCCTCTACTTGGCAGAAAAACGGGCGGATGCTGCTAAATGGATGGTGCCGCCAGTGTTGCAGCAGGCGCGCAGTCTCTGGCGTGACCCGCCAGTCGCCTGGGCTCTTGAGCGCACGCCATTTGTCCACTTCTTGCCGCACCGAGTTGATGACAGCGGTGTGGTCGTAGGCCTGCTTCTGGGTGGACAGGTTGTCCTCAAACAGCAGGGCATCTTGCTTGGCTGTGCCCTTCTGTTTCTTCGCCTTGGGGATTGGAGTGATGAACTCGGCGCGACGACGTGACTCGACGACCTGCTGCGTTGGCTGTCCGGTATCGTCAAGTTCCCAATGTCGGCTCGGATACCTGTAGGGCGAGTTGAGAATCGGTTTTTCAAAAAACTGGTTTGGCATACAAGTCCCGCTTATTGTTTCTCTCTGATCGCTTCCTCATGACAGCGACAAGCGAGTTTCTTGAATTCTTTTGAAACATCTATTATGGCGGTGCTGTAGGCCTCGATCAGCAAGCTGTGTCCCGATGACTGTTCTTTGCCGAAGAGTTTGCTTTCCATCGCTGTGGCCGGTCAGCTGCTTTAGCTGAACCGTCGACATGGGGCGATGGTGCTAGAACGCCAGCACGAGTCTGTTGCATGAGTTCGTAGTTTGCAAAATTCTTGATTACCGCTGGGTGGCTATCCAAGATGGTAAGAACTGAAAGTCAAAGCAAACTCGGAGCGGTCTTTCGAGAAGTGCGGCGGATGTATTTCGCCAGCGTCATGTCTGATCTATGTCCAGTCTGCTCACGTATCTGCCAAGACTGTTGGCCTTGCTCCGCTGCGCTGGTGCAGTAGCCCGCACGAAGGCTGTGGCCGCTGAAGTGCTGCGCGTCCGCATCAGTTTGCGCCATGGCTGCTTTCACAATGAGTGCTACTGATTGCGGCGTCAGACCTTGCTTAGCAACGCCGCCGTAGCGGTTTACAGACCGGAAAATATGTCCCGTTCTGATGCCTGCAGTCTTAAGCCAGCTCATCAGTGCTTGGACAGGACAGTGATTGCCACTGCTGCGCGGAATGTAAATGGTTCGTCCGTATTTTTCCTGATCTGTTTTACTGACTGGCAGTTCAATCTCCAACCCAGCCTGTGAAAAGGTCAGGTGCTCTACGCACACGCCAACGAGCTCGGATCGCCGCATTGCTGATGCGAAACCAACCAAGAGAATGGCGCGGTCACGCGCTGCTCTGGCAGGCATATGGATTTTCTCGATAGCTTTCAGCGCTTCCAGTAAGTCATCTTTGATCAATGGTTTCACTTGCCGTTGCTTCGTGCCGAGTGTGCGGCGTATGCCCTGCATGACTTGTCTGACGATTGTGCTGTGTGCCGGGGATGCGTGTTTTTGATTGATATGTGCTTGGTGGATCGCGCTGATACGACGTTGCAGCGTGGCAACTGCCAGACCATCGTTAGCTGACTCGGCCAAGTACTTTACGAGTCGCTTCGGCGTGCATGGAACGGCACCACCATGTGCCAGGAAGTGCCGCAGGTCAGAGGCATAGGCGTGCTTTGTGGCACTGGCTTGGCTTGCATTTATATATTCTTGGACTGTGTTTTCATTAATTTTAGTATTTGATTTATTTTTATGATTTTTCTTCATTATTGATTTTTGACTGGAATTTTTACCGAAGAATTTATTAGGCGAGCGCTTTTTATTCATAATGGCTCCAGTTTAATTATCGCTAACGATTGATTATCGATAGTCAGGATTTGAATGGGGTTAAGCCAACTTCAATGCATACGCAGATAGAGCATGCCACTGCTGCAGGTGCGTCTACCGCAGGTGTTGAAGGATGGTAGGGGAGTTGAGTCGTTGCAATGCTGGGGGATTGAGTCGTTGCAATGAACGACTTGCAATTCAGCGTTTCTTTGCTGAATTTATGCGGTTATTCTGCATATATGGCTTAAATATCCATAAAATCGCTAAAAATATGGCATTTTCTTATATTGTTGATATAATACCATTGTGCACCGCTAAATATGAATTATTTATAGTGCAATACAGCATTATTAGATATTGATGGTTTCAATATGAGTGAGCAGATTTTTAATCCCAATCCCTGTTTACTCATTGAATTGAATTCGCCGAGCAACCTGGCGTTTCGCCGCCATCACCGCATGCTGATGTTGCAGCGCTTGCTGCCAGCGCTGGTGGATGTGTTGGACGCACAGCAACTGGCTGATGTGTCACGCGATCTGGAGTTGCTGTACTGGCCGGTGCTGGGCCATATGCAAAGTCCATGCTTCTTTGAAGTGCCAGCCTTCCTTGGCTCGGCGATGCCGGATCAGCCAATGGAGCCTGCTTTGGTTGTGGAGCGTTTGGTGACTGCAACGTGCCCACCACTGCCGGTGGATGTGGCACCAGCAGCTCGCAATCTGGAGCGGCTGCAAAAGCACTTGGATTTGCCCTCGGCGCAGTGGCAGCGGCTGCTGTGTGCGTATCTGGACTATGGCGGTGCAGCGTGGCCGTGTTTTGAGCTACCAGCCTCATCCCTGCGTGTTCTGCTGGCCTCATGGTGGCGCGTTGATCTGGCCGCTGTTGATGTGGCACTGGATGAGCGACTGACTCTGCTTGGCTTGCTGGATCAGCATGAGCCATGTGAAGCCAATACTGATTTGAAATCGGTGCTGGGCATATGGCCTGCAACGGTTCAAGCACTAAGGATGTTCTGCATAAAGCGAATCCAAGCGTGGTAATGCTTGAATGGGTCTCTTGACCCATGCACCATCGCACTCAAGATGCCCGCGCTCCGCGGG
>Ga0308157_10003389_pt1 | contig 23342 bp, 22 predicted proteins | sample PhyBR1_FD_201035 | JGI IMG/M metagenome (GOLD analysis project Ga0308157, IMG submission 201035) | Phyllosphere microbial communities from UC Gill Tract Community Farm, Albany, California, United States - DLSLB.R1 | ecosystem: Host-associated > Plants > Phyllosphere > Unclassified | place: USA...
AAATTTTGCACAGCAGGAAACTGCAACGAATATATTGCTGCCAGAATGATTACCAATAAAGAGGCTATAGTAATTAAAATATATTTAACTACTTTCCAAATCTTCTTTTTCAAACTCAATTTTTTTTTCTTTTCCTAACAAAAATATACAAAATTAACTGTGAAATCCTACAATTATCGATAATTATTATAGCACCTCCCTTATAGTGGCCATAAATATCAAAAAAGCATTTTTTTAAGTAAAATACTATATAATAATAAAAAAAGCATGATATAACCATGCTTTTTTACTACTACAAAAATACAGGAGTGTATCTTCAATGTTCCTAGATCTTTTCTTTAATATTTTTTACAAAATCGGTAACAGTATCCAAACTAATGGTAGTAACTTCAATCATAAACTCTTTGTCAAAAGTCATATCATCCTCCAGTAGCTGGTCATTGACAGTAATAGCAGTTAATCGCGCAATTTCTTCATTCAATGGATGAACACTTACCTTTAAAAAATCTTCTCTATCCACATCAGAATTGACATATAAATTTTGATAATTAATAATTACTTTTTGTAGCTTAGATCTAAATCCTACTAATAAACTTTCTCTTGTATTCATATTTTTATTTTAAAGTTATAAAAAAGTCAACAAAATATTAAAAAAAAGTAATAGTAAAATCAGCTAATGACTACATTAAAATTAATAAATTTAGTAACGCTCATAAAGCACAAAAGCCTTCACATTGCTACTCAAAAAAATTAGCTTCTGATTATGAGAATCTTGGAGTAATCCAAAAAGATTATTCGCAGCATCTCACGCGCACCATTACACTTAGCAGACTTTTTGAGGGAGATACTAAAATTGAACAAGCAAAGAAATACATTACAATTACATTATACATTTTGTAGAAATTTTAAACATACAGAATATCCTCCCTAAAACTTTAAAAAATGAATTGTAGAAACAAATTTCCCAATAATTACTAAATAAGTGCAGGAATAAAAAAAGAGGGAGTAAATACTCCCTCTAAAAATATGTTGCATCCTCACTATAATATAAGTAAAAACCTATAAACTTTCTTCTTCATAGAAATTAGAGGGCAATGTATAGTACTATTAACCAAAACCGTACCTAAAGCATGATAATAATTCATAATTAACATTTAACAAAATGAAACATAGTAAAAAAAATTACTGCTCAAAATAAGAAGCTACCTTCCACTTACAGTTAATAGTTTGATTAGTTCAGAAGTATACAATCTAGAAATCAAATAAAATTAAAGCTGTATTTAAATTTACAAATTCTAAAAACAAAAACACCCTACCACCTGTTTTAAACAAATTTATCACAAGTAACGCTGTGATAATCATAATTAATAATCTATAAACGATTTTAATGTTAAATAAGAGGTGATCTCTCAAAACTTAGAAATTGTACAATCTCGTGCTTTAAATGTAGAAAGTTTTTCATATATTTAAAGTAGAAATAAAAACATATTTCTGTTAACAAAAGGAAAGAATTTGAATACACCAACTAAATTGATAACATTAAATTTTATACTTATTTACTTACAACTGTTATTATAAATATCAATATAAAATAGTGTACCATTCACAAGATATAAGTTTGAAATCTCTTTTATAGGAAAGTTTAAATTAATCAAAATACTAATGTGCATATACTGCACCCATGATAAAGAAATAACGTAGAGCAATGATGTTTATAAAAAAACTGATGGAAAAGATCGCAACTAAGGAAACGAATGAGACAGTACCTACCGTTGAGAGTATGAAGGCTTTTTTTGCATATGGGGCTATTAGAAATATAAAAGCCACCGGTGATCCCAGTCTTGCCGGTAGATTTGAAGTTGGTCATTTAATTAGTTGGGAAGAAAAGGAGTCCTTTTACAGAGGTTCAAATAATATTCCTGCACAGATTGTACCTCCACATATAAAATGGTCAAGTCATCCTGTATACGCTTATCTTGCACTTAAAGACAATAAAATTTACTATCATTACAGCGATGAAGATGGTTCAACATTATACATTTGTCCTGAAACTTCAGATCCAAAACATATAAAGATGATTAACGAATTGTTTGATCACTATTACAGAAAATTTGGATTATCCGTAACTGAAAAGGATTTTATCGATTCGCAAACAGATTATGTCTAAAATCTTAACGCATTTGATAAGGAGCTGGTTGAATATCGGCTCAAAACCTTTTAAGCAAATCCGCCGTTACGAATGATTTAAAAATAATGAAAGTGCTATTTTCTGAAAAACTATCACTGTTAGGCTGTTAAAGTATATTATGAGATAATAATATACTAATACTTATTTCCTACCAATCAACTTTAAAAAATTTACAAAATAAATTTATTCGATTAAAGACATCAAAAAAAACCTGGCAAAATTGCCAGGCGCCAATAAATATATTAATTAAAAAAACGTTCTTCTGATATGGTACTAAAGATAAAAAATTAATCCTTAAAATATATACTCGAACCGAATTTAAAGTACGTACGAAAAAAATAGTCAGCTACTAAGTAAATATAAAAACGATGTGTAAAAATTGGTGAAAGAAGCTAGATTAAGTAAATAAAATTTGACGAAGTATTATTATTTTTTTATATTTGATAAGTCATTCATTGACATTCTTTTTTTCTGAAAAATTTAGAAGAGGTTGCACTACGCAGCCTCTTCTTTTTTTATACCTACTACGATCTGATATATATCTATTTTAGTTAAATTTAGGTAAACGTGGTGCTTCATTACACTGATATTCACTATATTCATTGACGCTTATGTAAATGCTAAAAAACATGTATGAACTATCACAACAGTTGAGAACTGACGGTTTCAGTATAAATACACTCGAAGAAATTATCCAGCGTAATAAGGGTGTAAGAGCCTTTAATACCTTACAATACTATTGTATATATATTGTATTTAGCGAAGTTGTCCTAGCCGTTGAAGGTAATGACTATCATATTAAGGGACCTAACTTGGTGTTCATCGGACCATCTAACGATATTGTTTATAAACAAAACAGAGAAGAAGCAACTACGTATGTTATTGCCTTCTCTTCTACCTTCTATGAAAAATCTTCGAAAGACACGTTATTTCTGAATTCATCCCTTTTTTATAATTTTCAAAGTGATATTACAATCACTCCGACCATTGTTTCACAACATGATATCAAGAAATTTGCGATTGAACGTCTTGCCCTTTATCAAAACCACGAAAGAGGACTGTACATTTCTATCGCACATAATACAATTGAAGCATTGATCTTAGATGGTTTATTAAATGTTTCCTCATCCAGTTTAAGAAATACAGCGGGGAATTACAGTTACATTGATTATGTCAATAAATTCAGAGTTCTACTTCACAGCAGCTATAAGACAGAGCGCTCTGTAAAGTATTACTCAGATCAGTTGAATATAACCAGCAGGAGGCTCAGTGAAATGACGGAAAAGGTAATGGGAAAAACACCAAAACAAATTATTATAGAAAAGGTTTTAAGCGAAAGCTTAAGGCTTATAAAGCATTCAGGAAAATCGATTTCAGAGATAGGTTATGAATTGGAATTTGCAGACGAAGCCAACTTTTCAAGTTTTATAAAAAAGCATTCCGGTAAAACGCCGCGAATTCACAGAGGAGAATCTGCAAGTTCTAGAATATCTTTGGAAAAATCAGACTACTAATCAAATGATAGCTGATAATTTAGTATTAGCAAGTCCAAATAAAACAACAAATAAAATTAAAAGGAAGCAAATTACAATTTACTTCCTTTTAACGCTTTGAACGTACTATCGTACCAACTTTTATGCAACCAGAATTCGATCTGGATTAAAAGCACTGATACCATCAATTACCTTTGAACGATCTTTTGACTGATACCATGTACTCGTGGTACTATCGAAAAATAAAGAAACGGTCATGTACATATTGTACAACTTACAATTTACCATATAAAATCCCGATTCATTAGGCTGACATTTTGGAAATTCCCTCCATCTTTTTAAATTCATAGCATGCAATTTTTTTTTAGATTTCAATTAAGAGATAAATGTTCCCATCATGTTTATAAGTGAACAATTTACCACTTTTTAGGATATTTAGCAATATCAAAAGCTAAGAATTACTATTTAAAATTCTTTTTTTCCAAGCGCCAACAGATTGGAATTATCTATCAAATAACAATCAGTAATAAATAATTTATAATAACAATTACTTCATTTAAATCAGTGCGCCACCCTCTAAACAATATTTACCGTGCCATAACCGTTCCATTACTTTTAATGACAATAGAAGACAATGCTTTTTCAGATTAAGTACCACTAAACTTTAAATAACTAGTCATTATAGATTTCAATTTTAATTAAAGAGATAATTAAAAGTTAATAACATGTCAACTATAATTAAAATATAAGAATTATAGTATATTTGTAAACTATTATAATAAGTAAATGAAGTATCACCTAGTAAAAAAAACTGTTGATTTAGTCGAGCAATTCGAGCTTGCAAACAAAGACAACAGTTATTCAGACAGTATTTCCGGTTTTAAACGATGGATCGCTGATAACCATTCGCAGCCTGCCCAAAATAAAGTTCCAGATTGGGAAGGAAAAAGCTCAGGCAGAAGTGCAGAAAGCGTAATCAGCACAATGCTCGTACATATGAATAGATTTGCTAAGAATTATTCAAAATCTGCAATTTTAGGGTCGGAATTTTCTACGCAGGAAGACTTCATCTACCTAATAAACTTGAAAGCTTTTGGCGAAATGTCAAAGATGGATCTTATAAAGAAAAATGTTCATGAGAAACCCGCAGGAATTTTAATAATAAGCAGGCTAATAAACAAGGGATGGGTAGTGCAGCAAGATTCAGATACGGACAAGCGCAGTAAAAAATTAAATATTACACCTCTAGGATTAGAAGTTTTGGAAGAGAAGATGGACAAAATTCGATCAGCGACAAAGATGGTTTGCGGAAACTTAAATGATTCGGAGAAAATGCAGTTGATTACACTTTTAAATAAATTAAACGAATTTCACGTACCAATCTACCAAAAGAATACAGACTTAGAGAAATTACTTGATGAAGCAGAAACTTACAGAAGATAAACATATCGATTTATCTGCTCATTGAAGAAATGTTTTTTTGCTAAGATATTAATAAACTGACATTAAGAATATTCTGCTGATCATATAAAAAACAGGAAAAATGTATTGGGGCACTTTTCCTGTTTTATTGAATTAAAAATTTATTTAATAAATGTATCTCAATTTAGGGTTTCTGGTTCTGCAGACACTAAAATATTTTAATTTGTCTTCCTCATCTGAATATTCAACTACCTATTTAAATAGTCCTGAATTTAGAATTGTATTAAAAATGTTTAATTTACAGGGCTTCTTCAATAAACTTTAAATCGACCTTCAGCGGGATATTTAATTCCTTTAGTTTCCTATTCCATGTATCTATTTGTTGAAGTAGTTCCGCTGTGAAGGCTTCTTTTATTTCAATCTGCTCATCAAAGCTATCATTTTCATCCATGTTATTTATGTATAGTAATTATGTTTTATTAATTATAACAGATTAGATTTAAGGTATATTCAATTTTAGTATTATTTTCCTACTATGAACATGTAACTGTTATTGTGATCTAAACTGCTTTGGCGTTATACCTGTCTGTCCCTTGTAAAATTTTATAAAATTTGTGACTTCGCTAAAGCCAAACTTGAATGCAATTTCTCCCACCGACATCTCCATCCTATTGAGTTCAATCTGTATTTCCTTTACCAATCTCTTATTAATCCACTTTTTAGGACTGCTATTTTCATACTTTCTAAAAGCTCTGTTCAAAGTGCTCATACTTACATTCATCTGCTCAGTATAGAAGCGTACACTGTATCTCCTGTTTAATTCGTTATTGAACAGTGATTTAAATTCTTTAATCAGCTTAATTTCATTTGTTATTTTGAAAGTGGGTATTTCCTTGGTATATATCTCTTCGCTTATTAGCAGGATACTGAAAACATAGTTGAGAAGTATCTGCTCCTGAAGCTCACTATACGGCCGCCTCAACTGATCAATAATTAGTTGAAACAGCATCATGAGTTCATCCATTCTTTTCTCCACAGGAAAATAGACAAGTTTATCAAGACTGTTAAATAACTGGGTGTTATGCAAGAAAACATTTTTCATACTTGTTTTACTAAAAAATGCTTCTGAAAAAATAAGAACAAAGCCTTCTACATCTTTTGATGTAGCGTACTGTTTGATAAGTCCAAGAGGACTAAACAAAATAGATCCTTGATGCACTTCCACTGTGCGCTTGTCCACTTTGTAACATCCTTCTCCGCTGATATAAAAATGAATAACATAGCCAGCGGTATTCCTCGGATTGTAAAACTCCGCATTATACTGATTAAGATATTTCAACGAATAAAGGCTCAAAAAGTCCCTATTCTTCAAATCCAAAAAAGGTTTGGTTAAAAATTCTTTCATTCACTCTCACTCTTTTTCATTAATAATTTTAATCCTCCCCTGCTTGCACACTAATCGTAAGAAAAATATAGAAGATAGTTACCATATTAGTTGAATCAATATCCAATTTTCATGAATATGCCGGTTCCAATCACCTATTTAAATTAATTTTTACAAAAAAGTTGCAAGGCCTATTGCAAATTGAGTACCATTCATTTTACACGCTCATATTGACATACTTGTATTTGTATACCAAAGGTCAGTATGATGATTAAATACGCACTTTACTTGCTATCTGACAGCTAAGATCCCTTAAGAAGCCCTATTGGGCATATTATATCTTACTAAATATTAGCTTATACTACAATAAACACTAAGCGTTACCAGCTACCTTATCATTATTCCTGCGCCAAGGCAACCCATATCCTGATATTGTAATATTGTACAAATTTAACATTCAGTAATATACTTTGATAATACATATCGTTCAATTAATGATAAAATCAAATCATGAGTACTAAGACGATTATAGTAAGCAAATGATGTAAAAAATATCTATTCTGTAATTAAGTGTGACGTTTATTAATCAGTCTCAAGCTGCTTACTTATTCAGTTTCAGCTGCTCTAAACAAATAAATGAGCTGATTGACTTACAAGCAGTTAGAAATGCTTGTAACAACGCTAATAAAGAAATGTTATTTAAATAGAAGTTTGGTAAGTTTTTTTCTAATGTAATTAGCGCTTTCTACGCTCAAAAAGCCTATAGGCGCATAATCGTAATAGCGCTGATAGTAAGGAGCGAACAGGTCAGCACTGGACAAATAATTTATTTCTTTTTTGCTTCTTTGCAGATAGTAGTCCAATTCCTCCACATTGTTACAAGTAGGTGAACTTGCAAAAGTTAGAAGTTCGGTAATTCCTTCACAAAACCATACGGCATATTCATCATATTCCTCTAATGGAGTAAACTCAATACCATTTATCGAATAGAATAACATGACATCTCTACCAAAACGTTCATTAAAATCTGCGAGATTTTTTGACACAATATCTATTTTAAAGTTTTAATCCTGTGGAAGTTTATTTCCTATTTCAGCATCCAGAGATATTACATTTTTCATATAATCCCAAAATATTGACTTTTTAAATTCTTTTTAATTACATAAAAGTAGCAAAAAACATACAGGCAGTACTGATTTTCAGAAAACATCACAAACAGCTACCTATTTACTTGCCAAGCACTTTGTATAAAAAGATAAAACAATTCATCAGTAACCATAAAAAAGCTCCGGTCTGGAGCTTTTTTTTATATTAGTATGACTGCGTCTAAACTTTTTGCTGAATCATTTCATCAACTTTATTTTTCAATCGATCAAATCCTCCCGGATTTATTTTTCTTAAAATATCCATGCGTAATTTGTCTTCAGAACTTAGATCGTTATACGAATTATACGAGTGCATATTTTCTTCAATTCTTTGTATCAAATCCGTCTGTAAAAACTTTTTTTCTTCTTCGGTAAACATTGTAATTCTTTTACAGCAAATTTAAGAAAGGCTAACGACATAGTCGGACAGAAAATATTTTTTTAATAAGTTTTATTGTCTAATGCAGCCGAACTTATAGCTGGAACACAGTGAATCTACTATTACCTTGCAAACTCAAAACTACTTTTACCAACATTATCCAATACAATATGTGCATCAAATTTTTTACCCGATTTGCTCTTCATTCCTTTAATTAGGGAAGTTTTCCCTGAATTAACCAGACGTTCAATCTCTGAAACACTTAATTGTATACCACACACCATTCGAAATTGAATCCAGTTACAGTTCAAACCGGTACACTTCACCAGCTTATCCCGAATCAACAAAGAATCACTCTTACACTTAGGACATTTCAAATCAGGCAATTCTTCACGATTAAACTTTAACTGTAATAATTCTTCAGTAATCAAAGTTGCATAGTCTTCCATTTTTTTTTGAAACATATCAGCGGCTAACTCGCCATTTTCAATTTTCTGCAATGCAACTTCCCACTGGGCGGTCATTGCAACATCTGCAATTTTAAAATCTTTCACCAACTGATATACCTGTAAACCTTTATCGGTCGGAACCAATGATTTCTTATCACGAATAATATACGAACGGGAGAATAAGGTTTCAATGATAGAAGCCCTTGTAGCGGGTGTCCCGATACCTATTCCTTTTAATGCAGAACGTTCCTCAGAGTCTTCAATACCCTTCCCTGCTGATTCCATCGCTGATAAGAGGGAAGCTTCAGTGTAAAGCAAGGGTGGTTTTGTTTGTTTCTCCATTATATTCCCCGATTTAATTCGGAGCGTTTCTCCTTCCTTAAATTCCGGCAATTCTAATAAGTATACATTTTTATCTGAATCCAAATCACCTTCGTCAAATAATCCTTTTATAGCACGCCATCCAGGGTCAACGATTTTGGTAGCATTTACACCAAAGTCATAATGCAATACCTGCAAATCTACATTTGTCACTTCTTTGAGGCAGGCATTGGAAACTGCTTCCAATAATCTAAATGCAATCAGCTTATAGATGGCAGACTCTCTTGCCGATAAGGCAGAAGGAATTTTTTCGGTTATCAGTAATCCGTGATGGTCAGTCACACGAAGATCATTTACAATCCGTTTATTCAAACGCCCAAGTTTTAGTGATGAGAGCGCTTGTATATACTCTTCACGAACACTTAACCCATCAATCAATCTAGGTATGTCTTCCCAAACATCTTGCGGTATATATCTGCTTCCCGTTCTTGGATAGGTAATAAACTGTTTTTCATAAAGCAACTGTGCCGTTTTCAATGTTTCATCGGCGGATAAATTCAGCAACTTATTTGCCTCTTTCTGTAAACCTGTCAAGTCAAAAAGCAAAGGCGGCTGTTCGGTCACCGTGCGGGATTCAACCGAAACCACTTCCAGTGAACCATTTCGTTCAATTGAGTTCCAGGCCTGCTGCACCTCCTTTTTGGTTTCCCATTTGTTCTTTGAAGTACTTTTAAAGGAGATGAACTGTTTGTTATGCAATAATTCAATCTGGAAGTAAGGTTGTACCGTAAAGTTCTGATGATCTAAAAACCGTTTACAAATTAATGCCAAAGTCGGAGTCTGCACACGACCTAATGAATATACACCATCATCAGCAACCACACTCAACGCCTGCGATGAATTGATCCCCACAAGCCAGTCCGCCCGGCTTCTGGCTCTAGCAGAGTGATACAAGCCATCAAATTCAGAACCCGCCAAAAGATTTTCAAACCCCTTTCTGATTGCTTTTTCTGTAAGTGAACTGATCCAAAGGCGTTGAAATGGTTTGCTACAACCCAAAAAATCGTAGATGTACCTAAATATCAGTTCCCCTTCCCGACCGGCATCGGTAGCTACGATGATACTCTCACTATCCTTAAAAAGCTGTTCAATCACTTTTAGCTGCCTAACCGCATTCTTATCAGAAACCCATTCTTTACCCTGCTTAATTTTACGTTCCGTCAATACAAACGGATCAGGAAGAATAGGAAGTACATCTCCACTAAACCCAGATATTCCATAGTCAGCTGGCATAGCCAATCCTATCAAATGACCAAACGCCCAGGTTACATAATAACCATTTCCTGAAAAATAGCCTTCATTCTTAGTTGTGGCTCCAAGTATAGAAGCAATCTCTCGTGCCACACTTGGTTTTTCTGCGATAACTGTCTTCATAACTATATTCTTTTACCTTTCTTTTTCTCCGCTACCTGTTTGTTCTCTGTCCCACTTTCCCCTTGTTGATCCATTTTCTGCTTTTTGTCTTTAGGACTATCTTGCGCCGGCGTCAACGGTTCCTTCACCTTGTTGGTTTTCTCGTTAGTTTTCCCTTCCGAATTCACGCCAACCTGTGTCTTAAACTCCTCCGCAACTTTGGCTTTTTCCTTTAACTGTCCTGGAAAGGCAAAGTCCGTCTTACCTGTTTCCTGATTAAAGGTGATGTATCCCTGATACGCCTGCCCTTTCTTATCAATAAGCCCGTCAACATAGATTGTTTCACCAGCTTTGAATTTATCATGTTGTTGTTCGGTCAACTCTTTGCCGCGAAAAACTTTTGGAGCTTCTCTTGGTTCATTGTTCTGAGGTAATTGTTCACTCACCGCCTGTTTATTTGATACATTGCGATCAAACAGAAATTCCACATATCTTTTATCCGCATTAAACTGTACGGTGGCATCGAATTCCGTCCCTTTTTTAGAGATCATGCCTTCCAGATAAAGTGGTTTACCTTCCAAAAGCATCTGCTTTTGCAAATCGTCCAGTTTAACACCCTTAATCTCATCGGGAATTTTGATCTTATCTGCAGCCAACGCAACCACCTCATTTGTCAATCGGTCTAAACTAACAATGGACGGAATGACCTCGCCCGATTTGGGATTGACCATATCTACCACCCTGCCCATATTTCCTGTCAGCAAGAGGTTCTTCTTATCCTCATCCGTGAATTCATGGTTGAACAAAGGATATTTCAGGTTGGGCTCTTTTCTAATCCCATGGATCGCAATGACCACATCACCCAATTCATTCGTTTTAAGAGACAAGCGTGCATCCATTCTTGCTTCAGCCGCACCAACTTTCAATACCAAAGGCACCAAGTCATTTGTCTTATACCCTTTCAAAAGCGGATCTAACATCTTTCTTTCGATTAGCTCTCGTTCACTTAATCCGATATTCGACATCATTTCCCAGTCGATTTTCTTTGGGTCGTAGCGGTACTGCGTTTCCGTACCACTTTCTTGTGTTTTCTGTGTATTTTCCATATTGTTTGAATTTTCGTTACTCACTTTATTCTCTTCTTTAACTGCGTACTTCTCCAAGTGCTCAAGCACTGAAGGATCATGATTACCCAACCTCCCATTCACTTCTTTTCCAATATCTACCGAACTCTCGACAGGCACTTTAAAAAACGAAAAAGAGGAAGGATCTTTTAACTGGCTTAAAAAGTTTGAAAAGAAATTTGAAAACAAATCTCCGTGCTTATCGACACGCATGAATTGGTTTTGATTTCTTCTAACGGGGTTTACGGTTTGCAGATTCCCGTCTGCATCACTGCCTTTAACCACCTGAACCTTTTTATCGTCCTTTTTGCGAACCAGCAGCACATCTTCATGAATCACATCATCTTTTTTACTAACGTTATCTTCTTCCATGATTTATAATTTAAAATTGTACGCCAAACTACCTTTACCTATCCATAAACCGTAAAAGATGGCAGTAACAGACTTTACTTTTCCTTTTTATTCTTTCGCTCACTAACCGACCTGGAATAACTCTGCCTTATTACCTGCTCTACATCGGATCGTTTATAGTATATTTTCCCACTGATACTGTAATGAGGAAGCTTTCCTTCTGATCGGTAGCGCTGTAAAGACCGTGGACTGATCTTAAGCATCAATAAAAGATCCTGGTTATCTAATAATTCTTCTCCATCAACTGTTTCCAGACGGGTGTTCCTCCCTTTAAGCAGTTCATCCACCAGGTCAAAGCGCTGCATGATGCGTTTCATCCATGTAATAAATTCTGTTCTGTCTATATTCATCGTAATGATTTTTAAAAAACCGACCCCCGAAAGTTCACAAGACAAAACCAAAGGGATCGGTACTGTTGCACAGGGCAAAATTACGCCAACGAAAGACCTCAATTCGCCAAGTAGCAGCCAAGCAGTACCCATGAAAATGAAAAATAATAGTAGAAAGATTGAATTGTTACTAAAATAGGATCTATAAAAAATTTATCTAGCCATTAGTACTGATTCATGAAGCTTAATTTACTCGTAAGAAAAAGTGTAAAGAATAATTTGCAAAAATTTTGCTGATAGCAATTAAATTGTACATTTGCATAGACTGACTAAACAGTCACTAAAAATTATTTAATATGGCAACGAGAGAAATAGCAAAGAAATACTTTAATGCAATGGTTGAAGGAAAATTTGATGAAATGAACAAATTAAAGACATCCGACTGCGTTTATTGGTTAAGCGGTGAAGGTTCATGGCCTTTTGGAGGGTACCAGTCATTAGACAATCAAGCAAAACTATGGGGTACAGTGCGTGAAAGATTTCCTGAAGGCATGAAAATGGATCTTCTTTCTGTTACGAGTGACGAGCATAAAGCAGTATTAAGTGTTCACATCAATGGTAAAAGAAAAGACGGAAAAATATACGAAAATAATGTTCTTCTTCTGCTAACTTTTGAAGGTTGTTTAATCAGTGGATTGTACGAATATTTGGATACCATAATGGTTAATGAACTATTCTGTGGTTCGATGGTGGAGGAAGATAATAGATAGTTAATACAACACTGAATTAAAATCAAGAGTGTATTTTTGCTATGCTTTAATAAATATAGTTTACTTAAGAATATGGATAAAAAAGAAAAAATATTGCAAACAGCATTGGATTTGTTTGTATCACAGGGATTCAATGACACGCCTACAAGTAAAATTGCGAAACAGGCAGGCGTAGCTACAGGTACTTTATTTTATTTTTTTTCTACTAAAGATGAATTAATCGTTTCCCTATATTTAAAATTAAAGAGCGAAGCAGCAGAAAACATCAATTCAGTGTTAACAAACGTTAATAATTCGAAGGAAATCATAAAAGCCTATTACGTTGAATCTCTGAAATGGTCACTCAAAAATCAAAACGAATTTTTATTTCTGGCACAATTTTCCAATTCTCCCTATCTGAAAAAAATTGGTGCTGATGAAATTTCAGCGCAAATTGCTCCTGTGTTACACCATTTTAGTTCAGCTATTAAAGAGAAGATAATCGTTGATATAGACGTAAACTTACTATACGCGTTAATCAGTAATCAAGTATTTGGTGTAAACCAATACCTCTCATCAAGGAAATTCTCAAAAAAAGTACTACATGAAATTATCGAAGATACATTTGGAATGTTCTGGAAAATGATTGAACCATAATAAATAATCTGACAATAAGTGAGAATGAAAATAATCATCACAGGTGCCACAGGAATGATCGGAGAAGGCATGCTGTTAGCAACTTTAGATCATAACGATATTTCGGAGATTCTGATGGTAAACAGAAGATCTTCACCAATAAAGCATTCCAAACTTTCGGAACTGTTAGTAAAAGACTTTACAGATTTGTCTAATTATCGTTCCCAACTTACCGGTTTCGATGCCTGTATTTATTGTGCTGGGATAAGCTCCGTGGGGATGAATGAAGATAGGTACAGTTACATCACATATGATACCACAGTATTATTTGCAAATGAACTTTCCCATCTTAATCCAAATATGGTTTTCTTCTATTTATCCGGAGTTTACTCGGATAGTTCAGAGAATGGAAATATCATGTGGGCGAGGATAAAGGGAAAAACTGAAAATAAAATAAACAGCTTAGGTTTTAAAAGAGTTTACAGCTTTCGTCCGGGATTTATTGTTCCGCTGAAAGAACAAAAAAATGTAAGATTGGTTTACAAATTTCTTAATTTAATCTATCCTTTTATTTTCCCTCATCAAACATTAACCTATGGTCAAATTATAAATTCATTGATCCGATTAATGACCGAAGGATACAGTAATAAAATTTTAGAAATTAGAGATTTAAAAAATAATTAATCAAACAAAAATTTTAATCAAAAATGCCCATAAAACAGCTATACGAAAAAGCTGTTTTATGGGCACCTACTTGGCAGAGAAATTCAATCTAGATCCTTGTGCATGTACTTCTCCAGATTTGTTGTCAGCTGATCCAGAAAATACGTTTTGCTTCCCGAGCGGTCTTTCATACGGTGGAACGAATGATGCAGGTCACCCAGCTTGATCCTAAAAGCCATTTCAAAGAGCATTGCCAGTTTGGAAATACCTACCCTGCCGTTTGAAACAGCTCCCGTTGCATGTAGCGCATAAACCAGTTCTATTAAGGCATTTTTAGAATCCGTCCAATAGATATCTTTTGAGTACGCTTCCAATGAAATTTCATCAGCCAGCTTCTCACATTGATCCGGATCCATCCGCCGCAGCAAGTATTGGTACAACAACTCGTCAGAAATAATCCTCGACACCTTGTAATCGTAATAGGTAGAAAACTGTGCATCCATTTCAAACACCACACTATTCAGACCACCATACAATTCTATGTTGCCCAAACGGAAAAACCGTTCGTCCAAGTCGGTACGGTTGGCTTTGTAGTAGCGGTAAAAATCGGAAGAACCTGCATAATCCTTATAGATCAGCTTCAATTGTTCCAACTGACCGGAGAAATACTTGAACAATAGTTTTCCGTTAGGAACCGGGCAAGAAGTTTCGATCCGATAAACCTTATTGTAGAAAATGAGTTTCCCCAAAATTTGAGGTTTGATATTCTTAAAGAAATCAATTTCCTGCTGTTCGCTGTCAAAACCAGAATCAATAACAAAATCTTTTAATTCGGCAAGCAGGTCTTTTAATAGCAAAGTCATGGAATAAGACTCTTCGATAATTTTAGAAGCTTTCATTGAAAGCCGCTCTTCTTTCTTTTTGAGATTGGAAAGTGCATCATGAAAAAAACGCTGTTTCATAAGTATTGCATTTAAATTAAGTATCAGGGGTTCCTTATTTAAAAAATACGTGTCGCGTACCATAATTTGAGCTACCAAAAAAAGGCAGGTTGAGAGAACTTACTGTATCGACCTGCATAGTACGACAGAAGAAAACATCCGGCTTGTACCGGATGTTGAAAGGTAAATAAATAATAAAAAATGGTCAGACCTTATTCAAAAGTCCGCAGTAAATCTGAAGAATAGTTGTCCTTAGTACGGACATACGCCTGCCTGTAAATAATCTGGGCACCCAGCTTTTTCTTTTCAAAAGCAGCAGAGACACCCAAATAGCATTTTGAAAAACCGGTGTCTTTCGCGTGTAGGATTGTCTGGAAAAGCAACTGCCTGTACAATGTCAGCCTTTGGGGATGTTCTTCATTCATTCCAATCAGTATCGGGTTAAAGGAATTGTTTGTTTTGTTTATATAACAAAACACGATTCCCTGAATCTCCTCATCACCTTTATTTTTTAAAATCAGGAACTGCCAAAGCGGACTATTGTTCATAGCTTCAAACAATCCCAATCCGTATTCAAAATTGTTGATGGAAAGATTGTTGGCCTTTACCTGTAGATAGAGTTGATATCCTTTAAATAATTCTTCTTCTGACAAATGATCTGTAACAGTTAAATCAAAATCCTCTATAAATGGAAGCACTTCCGATCGGAAATGACGTCGGGATCTTTTAGAAAGTTTGTTTTCAAAACCTTCAAAACCTTCCCATTTAAAATCAGAAAAAACAGCAGAGACAGGCATATCAACTATTAGGTATCCCCGGTCGTGCGCGGTATGATAAAGAAAATAGTTTTTAGTAAAATCACGAAATACCAGTTTGCCATAATTTTCCCTTTCGAACTCACTTTCGATGCTGTTAAAAAATGTCCGTTGAAGAAAACGCAGGTTCTTAGCCTTACTGTTTACATATACATGCATTCCTTCTGTAAATGTAGATCCCGTACTCAGTACTTTTTCCGTTAAAAAAGTAGGATCGGTAGAACGGATCTTTTCTATCTTTTTTGATACGATTTCGTGTGAAAGCATGTCTTCTTTCCATAGAGAGACCGAAGTATAAGTAAGTGCTTCGACCTTTCCGACGCGGTCTCTAACTACATGGTAATTAAACTCCATACGATTCGGGTCTTCCGTTGTAAGACTTGAAAAATATTCTTCCAAAAACTTTATACCCTCGTGATCGAATGCATGATCGCCCAATAAAGAATTCCACAATCTCTCCTCTATTTCAGAAACAGAAGAATAGATTGAAGCAAAAAATAATTCCTCCCTTTTAACCATTGGCTCATTATTAGCAGCAAAATTCGTTTTAAAAGCCCTATTAACCTTTTCATAGCTGTTGCCTGTTGCAGTAAGTACTTTACCATAATGCTTTCCTATCAACTCCCCCAACGCTCTTATTTCTTGTAAACCGTTGTGGTTACTTACAGTAATTCTCAAACCCGCATTATTAATGGGAACAGCAGGAAAAAGTGCCGGGTTAACAAAAAAGCCAGCCATTCCCAACTTTCTCATCAATACGTAAGCCGTATCAGGCATGGCCGTAGGTATATAAAATACAGGCGTCTCACCTGTTGACATCAAGGGAATACCGCCATCGACCAGGACTTCTTGAAACAAATTGATCCGTTCCCACAGTCTATGCTGAAGAACAGTGATTTCAGGACTCAAATGAATTCTTGCAGATGCTATGGCTGCAGCTACCGCCATAGGTTCTAACTGTGCAGAAAATGTTAGCGGACCGCCGAAATTCCTGATCTTTTGTAGCAACAGGACATCTCCTGATAAAATAAAGGCACCACTGGCTCCGAAACTCTTACTAAGGGTGCTTACCAGCACCATGCGCTCGGGGATGTACTCATAATGACTTTTGATAAAACCGGATCCATGGATACCTTTCCAGCTCATTCCATGCACGTCGTCCACATATAAATTGAGTCTTTTATACTTGTGCATCAGTTCCTTTATCCTATCTACAGGTAGACAGTCACCATACATGGAATAAATACCGTCTGCCATATACCAAACTTTTTCATAACGGTTTTTAAAACTGATCAGATAACGTTCCAACTCCTCCATATTGCTGTGCCGAATCATCAGTACCGGAATACCTTTCAGCTTCAACTGTTGGCACGCATTCTGAACACTCCAATGTACCTGGTGATCCAGAATAACCACATCATCATATCCAACGGCATGCGGAATGGCGCCAATGTGCGCCAACGTACTGTTTTTAGCAACCACGGGACTCTGAAGATGGTAGATCTTTCTTAACAAGTCTTCCAGTTGCGTATACAGGGGATGTGAGACATACGTTCTGGATAACGGAAACTGCGTTCCAAAGCGATAAACCGCTTCTGCAGCCGCCTGCTTTAAGCGAAAGTCCTGTTCCAGACCAAGATAGCCTGTTGTGGCAAAATGAGACAGATCCGTATCAAAAATTCGTAGATGTGCTCCGTCTAAAGTGCTGTCTTCCGCATAAAGATGCAGTACTCTTTCTTCTTTTGCTTTTTCGATAAAATCGTTAATTGTTTCGAGGTTGTTGTTGTGATTAATTTTAGCCATAATAGTTTCTTTTCACTAAAGTTGCTAAAAATATTTATAGACCACAGTGCTTCGTCTTCAAATATTTAGGATTCCCTAACTTTTATTTAGGATTCCCTAACTTTTGGATTAAAAATGTTAATAATTATAAAAAATTAATGTTAATTTTAGTTTTTAATAACAAACCCCTAAAACCTCTCCCTGCCATGTTAACAAACTATGAAAACCACTACGCCCTCTACGAATTCCACGATTCCATCCTGTATATCAGCTATAAAGCAGATCGCTACATTGATTATCAAGCAGCAAGGGGTATCGTAAACGACCGCTTGAGAATACAGTCATATAAAGCATGTCAGATCATATGCGATGTGTCGAATGTAGCTGAAATAAGTACTGAAGCCAGGGAATATCTGGCAAGCTATGGTTCTACGCTTGCTACGGCAGTCGCACTCATCTCCACAGCAGATACCCTACGAAATATGGCAAATTATTTCGTTACAATCAACAAACCAACCGTACCAACAAAAATCTTTAACAATCTTGAAGACGCACAAAACTTCTTAAAAAAACTAAACAAATTATGAAAACATTTACATGCTCACAAGAGCGCTGGCACAACGTCATCGAAAACCTTCTACAGCTTGCCCAGGGAAACCTCAGCAAAAAACTGGTAATAAATTACCTAAACGACGACTTTGAAAGTCTGGAAGCACTTTTAAATATCGTTACCGACGAGTGGAAACACCGTGTGCTTCAAATGACTTTTACCAAACCTACAGAAGCCCAAAGATTCATTAACCACTTTCAAATTATATTAGACCACGATCTTAAAGTACAGCAATCAGACCAGCTATTTCTAAGGTTTATAAATATTGACAGTGATTTATTGTATAAGAAGAAAATAACCGATTTTATAAAGCCTACCGAGCATAAAGTATTGGAGCGATATATAGAATCTGTTAATACACCTCAGGCAACATCGTTCGAAACGCCTTCGTTAACGCTGTTTAACACACCTTTCCTTTACAGCGTCAAGAAAATGGCATCAGGAACCTATATACTTAACCTATTTCAAATACAGTTGGATGCCAAACATTTCAGAAATGACATCAGTTCCGAATCCGGAACAATGATTAAGCTGGAACAAAAGAAAAGATATCGGGACATTGTTATGGACATCAAGTCACATATAGACCAACTTCCATTATCATCAGAACTAAATCTGTCAAAATTATCCAAAGATTTTGGTACGAACATCGTGCATCTGCACAATGGTTTTTTAGAACTATACCAATGTACACCGTACGATTATTTTTTAACCCTAAAGATGAAACATGCATACCTGCTCATAGAAACAGATACCATTTCATTAAAAGAAATTTCGCAGTCTATGGGCTATGCCCACTACCAGACATTCAGTACCAAATTTTTCGAGACTTACAACATACGCCCTCGAGAACTAAGAAAAAAAAGCAGAACAGCCTACTATTCGACAAATGATGAAGAAACAGAATAATTCTAAAATAGTATAAGATGCATTTAATTAAAATCAAGTAATACATTAAAATAATTAGGATTCCCTAACTTATATTTAACATTCCCTAACTTTTAATCATTTGAATTTCAGAATTTTACAATACAAACACAAAGCATTTGTATCATGCATAAATTTCTACTATTCACCAGACAGGCAGTCATCTATTTCTTCATCATACTATTTGTATATGCAGCGGTAAGCAAACTGACAGACTTTGAAAACTTTCAGGTTCAGGTTGCACAGTCGCCTTTACTAAGTGCCTTTGCAACATTTATTGCATACGCCACTGTGATTGGAGAACTGATCATTGCGATACTGTTATGCATTAAAAAAACACAACGAATCGGGCTATACCTTTTCTTAGGAATGATGACCGCCTTTACCGTATATATTTACCTTATATTAAACTACAGTCCGTTCGTTCCTTGTTCCTGCGGCGGTATCCTTGAAAAGATGGGATGGACGGAGCATCTGTGGTTTAATGTTATCACTTCAATAGTTGCAGCTGCAATTATATTGTACAACAATAAAAACAAAACTTCCATACTATTAACCATTGGTTCAATCGTAGTAAGTTCCTCAGTTGTTGTATTACTATTCATGACTTCCGAACACATTATGAAACGAGAGAATCCGTTTGTGCGGAGGTTTATGCCGCATCACATTGATAAAGCAGAATATCTGGATCTAAATGTTAATTCTTACTATATTGCCGGGCTTACCAATGATACCATTTATTTGGGGAACTATACTGCACCATTACTGATAACCGCAGTTCCGACCAACCTGAGTACCAAAGTGGAGCATCAGATTCATCTCGATGAAACCAAACGGTCTTTTCGAAATCTGACAGTCCAAGTAGCTAGGTAGCAATTCATCGTTAGTGATGGTACGGTTCCTATCATCTACAAAGGGAGTACCAATAATTGGATTGCTTACAAGTATATGGACGAGAAAGTTTACTTTTCATTACTTAAAAATTTGAATAACAATTCTTTCCTATTTAGAGGTCAGCGTGCTTCCAACGGTGAAAATATTTTAGGTTTACTAAATGTCAGTGACAGTACAAGATTTGAACTGCACGACCATGCATTACAAAAACAGATCGACGGTGTATTTGATACTGACGGGCAGTTGATTAACGACGCTAAAACTAATCAAGGGGTTTACACCTATTACTACCGCAACGAGTATATGGTTTATAAGCCACAGAACAACAAGTTTACAGCAGGCAAAACCATTGACACTACTACCCTTGCAAAGATTGAAGTGACCACTTTAGCAAATGGTGAGAAAAAAATGGGTGCACCGCCTAATAAAGTAAACTCCAAAACATACGCCTACAACGGACTGCTGTATGTGAAATCGGAACTGATGGGCAAAAACGAACAAAGAAGCATGTGGAAACAGGCAAGCATTATAGATGTGTACGACTATAACAGGAATGAGTATTTGTATAGCTTTTATGCGTACAACCATCAAAGTGAAAATATTAAAGAGTATGCAGTGAACGACACCCATTTCTTTGGGTTGGTTGGAAATTCGATTGTGCGATACATTATGAATTAATAATGTACGAAACGTTGTTGATTATGAAGCAGAAATTGCCGGATTCATACGAGGGCACTTTGTTTCTGGCACTGCTTCGTTTTTCGCAACTAATAAAATATTATCGGCCGATAGACAGGGGTAACGGTTGAAAACCTGTAGAAAAGAGTAGACCAAGCAAATTATTAAAATCATGAAAAAAAATTTAAAACAAGCCTTAGTACCATTGGCAGTAATGGTTTTTGGCGCAGCAGCAGCATTTACTACAAATGCAGTAAAACAAAATGATAAAGTTTCCGCTATTTATGACGGATATCATTATGACAGTACCAAACCACCTGGACAGCAATGTACCATGGTTGAAGTACAGTGTACAGATGCATTAGGACCAATCTGTACAGACCTAACGGGTAACCAAGTATGGGGTTCCGATGACAACGGACTTAGCTGTCCTGTTAGATTATCATTTATCAACTAATTTAAAAATGAGACTGTCTTCAAAAAAGACAGTCTTTTTTAATCCAGCCAATCTGGTTTGGGACTGCCTTTTAAATAATAATCAAAGTATTGCTTTAAACGATTTTGCAAATCATGCTTATTTTTCATATCAAAGAGAACATGTTCGTCATCATAAAGCAACATCGTTGCCTTTTTCTGCTGTCTCTTTAACGCTAGGAAAAATGATACCGATTGCTGGTAATCAATTTGCGCGTCTTTCGTTCCTGCCCAAAGCAGTAAAGGTGTATTTACCTTATGAGCATGATACAGCGGACTGTTCTCCATATAGATTTCGGGTATATCAAAAAAAGGTTTACCCATTCGCAGGCTGTATTGTTCGTAACGCCAAAATTCAGGACGAAGCGACGCTTTATTCAGAAAATGATAGCCTGAAACGAGATCAGACAGTGAGGCGCCAGATACCGCAGCTTTAAACCTATTGCTTGCTGTGACGATAAAATTGGTCTGATAACCTCCAAACGAATGACCTATCAGGGCAATTCTTTCCTTATCTACCGAAATAATATTTGTAACCTTATCTAACACCTCTTCTACCGAACTTTTTGCAGAAGCTCCAGTTTTACCTATTTCATAATAAATATCCGGTTCAATAACAAAATATCCATCTTCTGTATAGTTACGCCAATTAAACCCTATACTGCTTATAACCGAATTGGAAATATATTTGTGCTGTGTCTTATATTTTTTTTCATAGATGTCTACTATGGCGGGATACTTTTTATCAGAATCATATTTTAAAGGATACCGTATTACTGCTCCCCTTCTCTCACTATCTGTATTTACCCACTGAACATATTCTACTTTAGCCAAGGCCACGATCGTATCGGCAGGGTTACTGCGATGTAAAACGATTTCTTTTTTGTCTCTAATATTGAATAGGCAAAGTACCGGAGGCATGTCTGCCCTTTGTTTGATATAGGTAATGAAATTACCTGATCGTTGGAATTGGCTGTAGGATGCGTTATCCTGCGTAAGTTTTGTAACAACACCTTTAGAAGTGCCAACAGCAATTCCCTCCGATGAATAATCTTCTGTATGATAGTGATATAACAGGTCTGTGCCTCTTTCAATTATTTTTTCCGAACTCATACTCCATGGTAAAGACCTTGTAGTGCTATTTGAACTATCCAGATTATAAACTAACCCTTCCGAACGACCTGAAGTTAATTTTTGAAGTTTTTTCTTAGTAACGTTTAATTTCCACACATCAAAGGAATCATTTAAAAAAACTTCCCCATCAGAAGTAACATTAAATATTCTATTGACAGGACTGCACTCGTCCTTTGTACAAAACTCGCTATTCTCATCGTAAAAGACACCTCCCGAACCAGTTGTGACGTCCGTGTAATGCTTAGTATCTATATCGTACAGTTGCCAGTTCTTATCCTTAAAGTACAAGAATTCGTTGAAGTGAGCAGATAACAGCAAACGCTCCCTATTTCCAGAAAACACAACTTCATCTTTTAGGCAATCTCTTCCTAGATCGTATTCGGCAATACTACGGTCTGCACTAATATTAACATCATTGGAGCCTTCCGTTACAGAATACAACTTGACATTTTTACCGGCGGTATAATATTGTAAGTTATGATCACCGATTGGGAGTATCCTAATTGTTGAAGAGTTGCGGTCTAATATACCAGGATGCAATCCTTTTAGCTGTTTTTTCTCTTTTGATATGATACGTAGATCAGTGCCCTTCCAAACCTGTGGTACAATCGTATCGAGCTGCATGGCTAAAGGTCTCAGACCAACTATCCAAAGGGAATCATTTAATCTGCGTAATCCGTTTAGAGATGTATCAAGCTGCCATTGACCCTCATCCGAAGGAATTTTATAGAACTGTTCAGACTCGATCCCTCGGTCACCGATTTCCTGCATCAGAATTCCCTGTTGCTCTCTGAATATCACGAAAGGTTTATTTTTTTCCCAAACTACCCTATCCCAAGTTCGAATTGGGATCTTCTGGTTCCATACCACATGATCCTTAAGCTTTTTAAGATTCAACAAACGGTATGTGCCATCAAGCTGATGCAAGAGCAACCGCCTCCAATCATCTGAAAAACTGTACTGCTTTACCTGATATGATGC
>Ga0308157_10003390_pt1 | contig 23341 bp, 26 predicted proteins | sample PhyBR1_FD_201035 | JGI IMG/M metagenome (GOLD analysis project Ga0308157, IMG submission 201035) | Phyllosphere microbial communities from UC Gill Tract Community Farm, Albany, California, United States - DLSLB.R1 | ecosystem: Host-associated > Plants > Phyllosphere > Unclassified | place: USA...
TCAATCAATGGACCGGCGGTGATGGCCAGATGAACACCGGGTATCAGGTGCTGGCCGATTCGGTTATCAGTGCACGCACGGTGCGCAGTGGTGGCAAGCGTCAGAGCCAATAACGAGGAGGGCGGTCTCAGCGGGCCGCCAGTGCCACGTAGAAAAATGCAGGAAAATAATTTGATGAGGCTCTGTACCTGCTTACTAGTAGAATACGGCGACAAATCCGGAAGGTTTTTTCTTGACATTTTATTGAGGTGTTTATGTTTTGTTGTGTAAAGAGAAAAAAGCAGCATGATAAAAAAACAATGACAGAATTTCAGTCTGATATCGGCCAAGATGGTGTTGTTTCTGCGCGTGAAGCAAACGCGAGTGAGTTACTCCGTTTATGGGAAAATACGCAGCCAAGTAAATTCTTAGAGGAGGCGGTCGCCACAAAAAAAGCAATAGATGAAAAAAGGATAATAATAAAGAAGATTCTATCAAAAGAAATGTTACCGATTAAAAGTGTGGGGGTAGCTAAGTTTGTATTGAGTAAAGATAGGGAGCTATTCACATTAAGTGCCGCAACCGGGGTGCGAAGAGATATACCTAGAGCATACACTCATCCAACGATGGTTGGTGGGGACTCTGTTTTGACCGCTGGTTGGATTTATCCTGATCAAAACGTCCCAAATAAATATACATTTTCAAATGTAACGGGACACTACAAAGTTAACTTAAAAAGCTTGGATGCATTAAAACCTGTGCTTCGTAATCTTGGGTTAACTGGAAGCGACTATCGATTTAGTGAGTTTTATTCTCCTGCAACGATGAACCCGGCAGTAATGGCTTTACGTAATCCTGAGTGGAGCCTCCCAGCTCCGATTGCGATTAACAATAATGAACCCCAATGAGTTTGCTGAAAACATCAGCCAGGTACCACACTCATTTTCAGTCTGCTTGCAACTTGACTTGCTGTTGATTTAATTCAATTGATTGTTTTATCTGAAAAAGCTTGGGAAAAGCGTCGCCGCGGACATGGGGGTAGACGAATGATCTAATTGGTGTGTATGAAACGTGCCTGGTGTTAATTGGTTGTTTCGTAAAATGCAACTAAGTGAGTTTTGTTGCAATTTATGCAATAATTGGTGCGTTGATTTCATTGCGTGAAAGGTGGCGAAAATGAGACTGGAAGCGGCGTTAAAGCACTTCAGCCCGCAGGGCTTGGTAATTTCCGATTCATCCACGTGCACATCGGCGGATCGTGTAACAGGCACTGACGTTATGGCCGCGCTGGGGCTGACGGAATCTAAGGCCCGCTTTGGCATGGCGGCGTTTCTGGGTAAAACGGGCATCAGCAGCGAAGACCGGGAAAGGGCCATTGTGGAGCTGACGCAGTACGCGATGCGCAAGGCACCGAAGCACGTTGGCAAAGTCGCCGGCCGCCGAATGGCCCGCTGTATGCAGATTTTGGCGTCGTTGGCCTATGAGGATTATTCACAATCAGCAGGTGCCAGTGTGACCTGTCACGATTGCCACGGAAAAGGGCTGGTGGATATCGAGCGTGATGTTGTGACTTATCCTGGATACATCGGTATGGACGGCGAAGAGAAAATCGCGCCAACGACGAAACGCCAGCTGGTGCGCGAGATGTGCCAGACCTGCAACGGCAAAGGGAAGATCCACAAGCGCTGTCGGAACTGCAAGGGAACCGGCAAGGCCCTCGACCGTGAGGCGACCAAGGCTGCGCGTACACCCGTCATTAAGGATTGCGAGCGCTGCGGCAGCAAAGGCTTTAGCCGCATGCCCTCATCTGTAGCCTATAGAGCGATTACAGCGCTGCTGCCAGAACTGACGCAATCATCTTGGTCACGTAACTGGAAGCCGTTCTACGAAGCGCTGGTGGCGAAATGCGATATCGAAGAAGGCGTGGCCGCAAGCGAGTTCCAAAAAATAACCAAGTGACGAACGTTCGGCACGGATGCCGACATTTTTTAACCAAAGTATTGCATTTTGCATAAAGTTGGCGTAGATTCTTTAAATAGTGGCATATCTCGCCTGAATACTACGAATAATTACCTGAGCCCGCAGCCAGCGGGTTTTTTCGTTTCTGGCTTCCAGAACACAATGACAAGCCCGCCGACGGGAAAAATCTCGTGTTGTGAAACGGTGGGCTTGTTCATTGTGGTGGCAGCAGGCACCGATGTACCGAGATGCAAGTAACAACCACCATTAGTTTCCGCTTACAAAGCTGATGATTGAGCCCAAAAGATAATGACGTTAGAATCACTGCCTGACCGCCATTAGCTCAACGTGGCAAGAGCATTGCTTAGTGACAGGAAGTAAGAGCCGGGGTTCGAGACCTCGATGGCGGACCAACGCGGTCATCGTATAATGGCTATTACCTCAGCCTTCCAAGCTGATGATGCGGGTTCGATTCCCGCTGACCGCTCCAGACAAAGCTTTTCAGCCTGCGATGATGGGATAACCCGGAGTGGCTGGGAAGCGCCTCAAAAGGGCGCATTCATGTAGATTTGCACTATTGAATCCTCCCCGGGTTTTTGAGTGCGCCCCTCTGATGTGAAAATTACACACGGGATTTTCCCGTTCCTACGCTTAAGCCCTGGCATCTGCCGGGGCTTTTTCATGCAACAAAAAAATAGCCCTGAACCGGCAAGGCAAGTCAGGGCGCAAGATGAAAATCTTTATTATTTGTACTAGTACGCCTTTACTCACGAACAACATTAGTTTAGTCGGGAAACTAAATTTTGCCAGAGTGATTTTGCATTCTGGTGGATCAGATTTCAGCCGCTGGTGGTGTTTTCCATCGGCAGTGATCCACCAGCGACAACTACAAAGCGACAATTCGCGTCAATTACAGGCTGCCATTTGGCGGCCTTTCTTCATTGTAAGAGGCCAATCTATGGACAAGAACGAACCGTACTTTTTCAATCCTGGCTGGAGCACTGAACAGCTTGAGGATTGGCTAAATCAGCAGCGACTGCACTTAGCACACCACAATAAGTTAAAAGTTGAAAGAGCCGCTCTGCTGAAGCAGCTCTCAGAGGTTGATGCTGCGTTGGAATACTACGCTAATTCAGTGACGCCAGGGGAATTGAGTTTTCCTTGGGATCCCAGTCCTCTTCTAAAAGCTCATCAAAAGTAAAAGCCACGCTTGGTAAACTGAGTGATTCAATAAACTCCTGTATATCCTTCGGGAGTTTATCAACACGAAGTTCATCTTGGATCACAAACAGACTATCGCTTAAAGAGAGCTTTCGAATTTCTGACGGCGTCCAGTATGTTTTTGTGAAGATTAAGTGGTAAAGGGCATTTTTGCCTTTAAGCGGTTCAAAAATGGTGGCAAATTTTTTTCGGTGCTCGTTTAGCACGATTTCTAAGGTGAGTATCTGTGCAGAACGATTCTTAATACAGTTATCTTGCTGACTGCCAGAATAATATGCGGAGTGATTGAGGTTTCGATTTTGGCAGACCTTTGCCTTGATAACGTGCCACAGATTGTGAACTGCGCTCATAATGCATCCTTCTTGGTTGTGTGAGAACCCCCAAGATACCACTGTTGTCTGAGGTGGGAAAATAACAGGTAAATAATTCAAAAGCTGAGCTAATGTTCGGCTTTTTTCATTTATGAGGCACCAACCGCGCAGCGGGAGGTAAGGATGACACGAATGCTAATCAGAGCAGCCGATGGAGCCGTGCACACTGGTAGCGCAGTGTCGTTCGTCCTCGGCATCATTAATTATTTTTCCCAGAGCGAGTGGATCATTCTCGGCGTTATCTTCGGCATGTTTTGTTCGGCATTTGGTATCGCCCTCGGTATTTACTTCCGCTGCCGGCGCGAACGGCTTCTGCGTGACTGGATCAACAGGCGTAAGGAGAACATCGACACGGAAGAGCTTGAAATGCTGGAGCGTGACTGATGGGAGCCAAAGCAAAACTTAGCGCCGCGATGTTGGTGCTGATCGCTGCGGGTGCCAGCGCCCCGGTATTGTTTGATCAGTTCGTTGATGAGCGGGAAGGAAACCGCCCGACAGCCTACGCCGACGGTGGTGGTATCTGGTCTATCTGTCGTGGCGTCACGTCTATCGATGGCAAGCCAGTGCAGCGAGGCATGACATTAACCGTCGCCCAATGCGCTCACTACAATGCGATTGAACGTGACAAGGCGCTGGGATGGGTTGAGCGAAACATTAAGGTGCCGCTGACTGAACCACAAAAAGCGGGTATTGCGTCGTTCTGCCCGTACAACATCGGCCCATCTCGTTGTTTCACGACGACGTTTTACCGAAAGCTTAATGCTAATGACAGGCTGGGTGCCTGCAGAGAAATCCGGCGCTGGATATTCGACCGTGGTCGTGATTGCCGGCTGACAAAAGGTCAGGCTGATGGTTGTTACGGTCAAGTGGATCGACGGGAACAAGAATCTGCGCTGGCGTGCTGGGGGTTGGATAAATGAATCGCTACTGGATATTAATCAGCATTTTTGTTGCATGCCTCGCTGGTGGCCTTATCTGGAGCGCCAACCACTATCACGGTAAATACCGAGCCGCGCAACAGCTGGTGGATGAACAGAAAAAGACGCTGGCGCAGCAAACCGGGCTGATTACCACACTGCGCGCGGATGACGCCCGTAATCGCGCAATGATTTCCGAACAGCAACGCAGAGAACAGCAGCTGCGCCAGCAGGGCGAAAACTACCAAAGGAAATACAGGGATGCTATCAAAAATGATGAATGCGCCCGCCGCGCTGCTCCTGGTGCTGTGCTTGACCTCCTGCGCGGAACGGATACCAACACCGCCGGCACCAATCGCCATGCTGCCCCCTGAGTCAGTATTCAACCCTTGCGAACAGCCAACGCTGCAGGGTGATACCTGGGGGGATATCGGCAGCCATGCTCTGGCGCTTCAAACAGCGTTATCAATCTGCACCGGCCAGGTGGCCACACTGAACCAATGGCGGGAGTCTATCGGGAGATAACGAAATGTACGACTTACCTGGTACTGGAACTTTTCTTGTTGTGATGGCGATAGCCGCGATTGCCGGATGGGCTGTCATCGAAGGAACAATCGGTCTTTTCGGCTTTATCTTCGGATAAGTATTACAACAGGCATTCGACGAGTGCCTGTGATAATGCTGAATCAGAAATTTGTGACCACAGCATTCGATGCCAGACGCTCACCGTGATAGTGTTAAATTTTTTAACGGGTAGAGAATAGGCCGATGGATAATGATTACGTTGAAGCCCTGGTTTACAAGCAGCATGCTGCCAGAGCGGTTCAGGGAATGGAAAGGAAAGGGTGTTACTGGTTTACGGGCATCAGGCCGACGTACAGCATCGTTCCTAAGCTTCTTAGAGAAGTTGGCTATTCCGTAATTACGTTCAATCCTCCCCCTGTTTTCGAGTTTGCAGTATATCTGTCTGACAGATACCCATCCCATGATGAAGTAAAAGAAATTGCTATTTTGCGGCAAGAACTTCGTGATAAAGGGGTAGACGAAGACAAATTACCCGTCTCATTGGATGAGTATGAGGAGGATGAGTGAAACATTGCCCTGAATGTTGGTCAACTGATGTGAGCAAGGATAAACAAAGAGGTGGCTGGACTGGAGACTATATTTGCGGAAGCTGTGGCTTTAATAGTGCACCGGATGACTTCTTATCAGATTCAGAAATTGAAGCGAAAAAGCTTTCAGGTGAACAGCCAATGGTGACTGGTAAAAAGTAGCAAGCATCAAATTATTAAGAGCCTCGCTTCTGCGGGCTTTTTATCATCACCGTCTTTACTACCCAGAAAGGAGAGCCGATGTTCAAATATGAATTGGGACAGACAGCCATAACGACCACAGGCGAGACGTGTTCTATTCTGGGGCGCGCTGAGTACAGCAACGAACCGAACATGTATCTTCTGAGCTGGCCATCGGATAACGGCACAACGGCGGAAATCTGGTTCAAAGAGGATGAGATAACGGCTGTTGCCTCAATGCCTGAACCCTCAGCATAAGCAGCATTACAGGTGGTCTTTACGAGGGCCACCGATAATGCACGATAACCAAAGTCATCACCCTGCACCTACCGCGCACCCAGCGCATCGGCAGGCTGGTGGCTTTTCTTTTTGGGGTGAAGATGAGCATCAAGAAGCCATACGGCAGCAAATGGCAGGCTGAGCGTATCGTGTTCCTACGAGCAAATCCTCTGTGCGTCATGTGTCAGCAAATGGGGCGCATCGAGCCAGCAACAGTAGTGGATCACATCGTGCCGCACCGAATGAAGGAGGCCAAGACGTCAGAGGAAATGAAGAAGGCCCAGCATCTGTTCTGGAGCCGTAAGAACTGGCAAGGCCTATGTAAGCCCCACCATGACTCCACAAAGCAGCGCATGGAGAAGACAGGCAAGGTGATAGGGTGCTCGCCCGATGGCCTGCCGCTTGACCCAGCGTCGCACTGGAATAAATGAGATTGATTGTTATTCGCATGATGTTTAGTTGCAAATGCAATGATTTTACATCAAATGATATCAATTCTCATTTTATGGGGAGGGGCGGGGTAAAAGTTCCCCCCTCTCGCTTTTAAAGACCGCCGCTAGTCATTTGTGCACACAACCGCGAAATGAAAAGTTTTTTTCTGGGAGGTTCCGATGGCAGGACGACGCCCGAAACCGACCCATTTAAAAGTGGTGACCGGTAATCCGGGTAAACGCAAACTTAATGATAAAGAGCCGCAACCGGCTCGAGAAATTCCCAGCCCTCCCGCACATCTTACCGATTGGGGGAAAACAGCCTGGGGCCGCATGACGGTATTGTTGGACGGCATGGGCGTTTTGACTGTCGCCGATACGTTTGCCCTGGAGCGGCTTTGCGATATCTACGCCGACATTCTTCAACTGCGCAATACCATCACCGACGAAGGCCGAACCTACACAGTCCAGACTGAAGGGGGATTTTTAATCAAGGCCAACCCCGCAGTATCAATGCTGGCTGATGCTGATCGCCGATTCAAAAGTTACTTGGTTGAGTTTGGTCTGACGCCAGCAGCCAGATCAAAGGTAAATGTAAATGGTGGAAAAAAAGAAACGGACCCGCTCGACGAGTTCTTTGGCACCTGATCCAGCAACGCAATATGCATTGGATGTTACGGAGGGAAAAATTCTCGCCGGTCCAGATATTCGTAATGCCTGCAAACGCCATCTTAATGATTTGGCTGACGGAGAAAGTCGCGGCTTGTTCTGGGATGTTGATGCTGTTAGCCGTGTGATCGACTTCTTCGCCAAAGTGCTGAAGCTGAACGGCGGGGAACATGAAGGCGCACCATTTATTCTTTTACCCTGGCAGGCATTCGTTGTCGGCTCAATTTTTGGGTGGAAAAGGGCGAACGGTTCGCGCCGCTTTCGTACAGCCTATGTAGAGTCAGGCAAGGGATCGGGAAAGTCGCCACTTTCAGCGGGTATTGGTCTGTATTGCCTTATGGCAGACAAGGAGCCCCGCGCCGAGGTTTATGCGGCAGCGACGAAAAAAGACCAGGCGATGATCTTGTTTCGTGATGCCGTGGCGATGGTCAATCAGTCGCCCGCATTGTCGCAGCGTATCGATCCTTCAGGCGGTGCAGGTAAAGAATGGAACCTTGCTTTTCTGCAGACCGGTTCTTTCTTTCGACCCATCAGTTCTGATGACGGCCAGTCTGGCCCACGTCCGCATTGTGCACTGATCGACGAAGTCCACGAACACAAAGACAACAAAGCCGTAGAGATGATGCGTGCCGGCACGAAAGGGCGGAGACAGGCATTGATTTTCATGATCACTAATAGTGGCCACGATAAAACCAGCGTCTGTTACGAATATCATCAATACGGCAAACAACTGGCCGCTGGCCAGAAAACTAACGATGCATTTTTTGCGTTTATTTGCTCGCTTGATGAAGGCGATGATCCGTTTAAAGATGAATCGTGCTGGGCAAAAGCCAACCCGTCCATGGGGCATACCTTCCAACCTGAATATCTACGGGAGCAGGTAGAGGATGCGCGCGGTATGCCGTCCAAAGAAAGCCTGGTGCGCCGCCTTAACTTTTGTGAATGGGTAGATGCCGAGAATCCGTGGATAGGCGGCGATGTTTGGATGGCATGTGAAAAGACATTCGATATTGCCGAGTTGCAGGGGCTGATGTGCTATGGCGGCCTGGACTTATCAGGCAAGCGAGATTTAACCGCGCTTTCCCTGTATTTCCCTGAGATAAGAACGGCATTCGTGGAGTTCTGGACACCGAAGGATACGTTGCTCGACAGGGCCAGAAATGACCGTGTTCCCTATGATGCCTGGGTGCGGGAGGAATACGTTTACGCCCCGGCGGGCAGTGTTATCGATTACGGATCAGTATCAAAACGCATTGCCCAACTGGCGGCGTTATTTGATATGCAGGCCATCGCCTTTGACCGTTACCACATGGACTACTTAGAGCCAGAGCTGATAGATGAAGGGATCACCGTTCCTCTTGTGCCGCATGGGCAGGGGTTTGGCAAATCCAAGGAGTCCGGGCTCTGGATGCCGCACTCTATCGAGTTGTTAGAAAAACTCATTATCGATAAGAAAATCACCATTCTGTTTAATCCCTGCCTTCGTTGGAATGCGGCCAACGCCGTGACCGAGTCCGATAAAAGTGAAAACCGGGTGTTCAGCAAGCGCCGCAGTAATGGGCGTATAGACGGTGTTGTTGCGCTGGCAATGTCTGTTGGGGCAGCCGAGGACATACAGGAAGACGACGGCGATTTAGAAGGCTTTTTTGATGATCCGATCATAGTGGGTATCTGATGGACAAAAACAAACAACCGGGGCGCGTTAAAAGCGCCCTTTTAAATTGGCTGGGAGTCCCAATCAGTCTCACCACCGGGACATTCTGGCAAGAATGGTTTGGTACCAGCAGCAGCGGTAAGGTGGTAACCGCTGACAAGGCAATCCAGCTGTCCTCTGTCTGGGCTTGTATTCGCCTCCTCAGTGAGTCGATTTCCACGCTGCCGCTCAAGGTGTATATGCGCGAGGCGGATGGCTCCCGCAAGCTTGCGCAGGATCACCCTGCTTATCAGGTGTTGTGCCGCCGCCCCAATCTGGAAATGACGCCCTCGCGATTTATGTTGCTGGTGGTTGCCAGCATTTGTTTGCGGGGTAATGCGTTCGTTGAAAAGAAAATGATCGGCCGCAAGCTGGTGGCGCTGGACCCACTCTTGCCGCAAAACATGGTGGTTAAACGCTTACCGACGGGAAAGCTTGAATACACCTATACAGAGAACGGTGCCAAGCGAGTAATCCCCGTTGACCGCATGATGCATATTCGTGGATTTGGCCTGGATGGCGTGTGCGGCATGATGCCTTTGAGCTCAGGGCGCGATGTGTTCGGCGCAGCAATGGCCGTGGATGAAGCCGCCGCCAAGATTTTTGAAAACGGCCTTCAAAGTACCGGTTTTTTATCGTCAAAAACGGCATTGAACAAAGAGCAACGAGAGCGGCTGCGTAAAAGCCTGCAATCGTTTATCGGCTCAAAAAATGCCGGTAAGTTGATGGTGCTGGAAAACGAGCTTTCCTATCAGAACGTGACCATGAATCCAGAGGCTGCACAGCTTTTGGAAAGCCGTGCTTTCAGTATCGAAGAGATCTGTCGCTGGTTTCGAGTGCCACCGTTCATGGTGGGACATGTCACGAAGCAAAGCAGTTGGGCGTCCAGTGTCGAAGGGATGAACCTGATATTCCTGACTAACACGCTCCGACCGCTACTGGTTAACATCGAACAGGAAATTGCGCGTTGCCTTTTGGATGGCGACGAGGATTATTTTGCCGAGTTTTCTGTGGAGGGCTTGCTTCGTGCTGATAGTGTTGGTCGCTCCGCGTACTACACCACCGCGCTGCAAAATGGTTGGATGAGCCGCAATGATGTCCGCCGGCTTGAAAATCTGCCGCCAATACCAGGGGGGGATATTTACACCGTGCAGCTAAACCTGACCCCTCTGGAGGATTTGAAACAGAATAACCTTGGAGCTCAGGCCAGCAGTATTACCAAGCTGCATAACTACCTCTTCCCTGACATTCCTGAAGAACAATCACCGCTGAAAAAAGCAGCGTAGGAGCAATCCCCATGACAAAAAAACAACTTCCGGCAGCGCCGGCGGGGCGCCCCTGCGCGGGTGTTACCTGCGAGCCTTTACCCTCAGCGCTTGATCGCTGGAATGGCGGGTTAAAAGCCGCCGCCACTGATGACAATACCATTTCTGTATTTGACGTTATCGGGCAGGACTACTGGGGGGAAGGCGTTACGGCGAAGCGTATTGCGGGCGCGTTGCGGTCAATGAATGGTGCCGATGTCACAGTAAACATTAATTCGCCTGGTGGCGATATGTTCGAAGGCCTGGCAATTTACAACCTGCTGAGGGAATACCAGGGAAAAGTGACCGTGAAAGTGCTGGGGCTGGCCGCCAGTGCAGCCTCAATCATTGCCATGGCCGGTGACGACATTCAGATCGGTCGTGGGGCCTTTCTGATGATCCACAACTGCTGGGTGGTCGCACTGGGTAACCGTCATGATTTCGCATCCATGGTTGACTATCTGGAGCCGTTCGATAACGCAATGGCTGATATCTATTCTGCCCGCTCAGGTCTTGATAGCGAGGCCGTCAAGCAGATGATGGACGGCGAAACCTATATTGGTGGCAGCGATGCTATCGAGAAGGGGTTGGCAGATGGCCTGCTCTCCTCGGATTCCGTCATGAGTGATGACGATTCGCCCTCTGCGGCGCTGCGCAAACTGGATTCTTTACTGGCCAAGGCGAACACTCCACGGTCAGAACGTCGCAAACTTTTGAAAGCCCTTACGGGTAACACGCCGGGCGCTGTTACCGATCCAACTGGCACGCCGAGCGCTGCCGATGCATCCCCTGAAACGTTAGCCAAACTGGACGCCGCATTAAACGGCCTGGTTTCGGCGTGCCAATAATCTGGAGAATTTATGTCTGAAGTAAATGAGATTTTGAAAAAAGTTACCGCGTCTATCGAAGATGCGACCGGCAAATTTAACGCCAAGGCTGAGGATGCGCTCAAGGAGGCGAAAAAGTCCGGTGAGTTGTCAGCCGAGACGAAGGACGCCGTTGATAAAATGGCGACAGAACTGAATGCCATGAAGGCGGCAGAAAAAACGCTGAAGGCGGCATTGGGTGAACTTGAGCAGCATGTGGCGCAAATGCCATTAAACCGCGCAGCTGAAGTAATCAAATCAGTAGGACAGCAAGTTATCTCCGCCTCTGCCCTGAAAGATTTCGCGTCAGGTATTCAAGGTAATCAGCGTCTGAGCATCCCGGTGAATGCCGCGCTTATTTCCACGGATGTGCCGGGGCAAATTGTGGCTCCGCAGCGCTTGCCGGGTATCGATACCGCGCCAAAGCAACGCCTGTTTATCCGCGATCTGATTGCACCAGGTACCACAGGTTCCAGTACGATTTTTTGGGTGCAACAAACCGGCTTCACCAACAAGGCTGCTGCCGTACCTGAAAACACTCCGAAGCCGTACAGCGATATTCAGTTTGCGGAAAAAATCACGCCAGTTCGCACGTTGGCGCATATGTTCAAAGCCTCCAAGCAGATTCTGGATGACTTTGCGCAACTGCAATCAACGGTGGATGCAGAAATGCGCTTTGGCCTGAAGTATGTCGAAGAGCAGGAAATCCTGTTCGGTGACGGCACTGGCGCGCATCTGGAAGGCATCATGCCGCAAGCATCGAAGTATGCGCCGGCGTTTGAAGTCACAATGCAAAACGGCATTGACGATCTGCGCCTGGCAATGTTGCAGGCTCAACTGGCGCGTTTCCCTGCAACCGGGCATGTGTTGCACTTCACCGACTGGGCCAAAATTGAGTTGACCAAGGACACGCTGGGTCGCTACATCCTGGCTAACCCGTCAGCGCTTGTCGGCCCGACGCTTTGGGGATTACCGGTTGTTGCAACGGAAGCTGCAGCGTTCCTGGGTAAATTCCTGACCGGCGCATTCAGCGCAGGTGCGCAACTCTTCGATCGTGAAGAGGCCAACGTGGTGATCAGTACCGAGAACGCCGACGATTTCGAGAAAAACATGATTTCGATTCGTTGCGAAGAACGCGTGGCGCTGGCCGTCAAACGTCCTGAAGCGTTTGTCACCGGTGCGTTTACCGTCCCAACTCCGCCAGCCGGCTAATTCCAACAATGATTGCGGTCTACGGGCCGCTTTCTCAGGAGATACCTATGAAAGTTAAAGCCCTTGTTCCAATCTTGTTCGGTAGTCGGGTGGTCAATGACGGCGAATTATTCGAAACGCAGGAGCTACACGGTCGCGAGCTGATCAAAAAAGGCTATGCAGAGCGGGTGGAGGAACACACTCCTGCAGAGCAGCCAGAGCAGCCAGAGCAGCCAGAGCAGCCAGAGCAGCCAGAGCAGCCAGAGCAGCCAGAGCAGCCAGAGCAGCCAGAGCAGCCAGAGCAGCCAGAGCAGCCAGAGCAGCCAGAGCAGCCAGAGCAGCCAGAAGTGGGTAAAAAAACCAAAAAGTAAGGTGAGCCATGTTAGAGCTGGAATTGGTGAAAGAGCATTGCCGGCTGGAGCCTGATTTCAGCGCGGATGACAACCTGGTCAATGTATTCATCGGCGCGGCTAGAAAGCATGTTGAGATGTACACGCGCCGTACTCTCTACGCCAGTGCATCAGACCCAGGCTATGAGGATGGTGAAGATCACCTGCTGCTTGATGACGATGTTCGCACTGCCATGCTGTTGTGTATCGGGCATTGGTACGCTAACCGCGAGGCCGCCGTAGTGGGGGCATCAGCGTCTAAATTGCCGCTGGCTGTTGATGCATTATTGCAACCCTACAGGATTTACGGGTTATGAAAACTTTACGTGCTGGGCAGCTTCGTTTTCGTATCAGGCTTTTCCGTCCCGTTACCCTTCGCGATGATAAAACCGGTGCGCCGGTGAATTTCTTCGAATTTGTGTCAGAGGTCTGGGCCGATGCGGAGCCAATATCCAACAGGAAAATTCGTACTGGCGAACAGGAGCAGGTGGTGGAAACCATGCTATTCACGCTCCGGCCTCGTGAGGAAATTACCGTTGATTGGCAGGTGGTTTTTCAAAAACGCATCTTTACCGTGCGAGCTCCTGATCGCTCCCAGGCTGACCGGCTGTTAATTACGGCGGAGGCAGATATTCGTCATGATCGAGTATGAAATCAAAGCGGCGCTGGAGGTGTTAACCAGCCTGCCCGTATACCCGCTATTGTTGCCCGATCCAGAACAGGAGGGCGTGACGTATCAGAAAATCACTGACCCGAAATTTGATACCGGGTTGGCCAGCACCGTGTTGGTGCAGGGCCGCTTTCAGATTTCGTTATATGTCATTGATGACTATGCCCGCGTGATTGAGTTGGATAAATCCATCTGTGCAACCTGGGAAAGTATTCAGCATGGGCATATTGGCCGCTGGCCGGTTCAAGCGGTGACACGCGGCACGATGTTGCAAGGCGCTACCACGTTGACCAACAACAGCATTCAGTACCGCCTGGTGCGTGATTACATTATTTGTTACCCGGAGGACGCCGCATGATCGGCATTAACGTTACGGGCATGGATGAATTGGCACGTCAACTGGAGGCGCTGGGGAGGGATGTTTCCACCAAAATATTACGCGATGCGGGGCGTGCCGCTTTGGCCCCAGTGCTGGAAGACATGCAGCAACATGCCGGTTATGACGAAACATCCAACGGCCCGCATATGCGGGATAGCATTTCCATTCGTTCAACAACGCGTGGTGCTGCGCAGGTAACGCTGCGTGTCGGACCCAGCAAAGCGCACCAGATGAAGGCGCTGGCGCAGGAGTTTGGCACAGTCAAGCAAGTGGCTGATCCGTACATCCGGCCCGCGTTGGATTACAACAAAACTCAAGTGTTACGCATCCTGGCGGCAGAAATCCGCTACGGCATCGAAAACCGGTAGCGACCGCTGCCACAATCATTAAGAGAGAAAATTATGGCTGATAAAACTTCGCCAGAGTACGCCATGCTGCCCGCTGGGACTGTTGTTAAGTGGGGCGCGGTTGGGGCGGATGCTGCAACGATGAAACCGCTTATCAACTGCAAAGCAGTTGGCGAGATGGGACAAACCGGCAGTTTTGTGGACTGCACCACGCTGATCGACACCACCAAGCAATTCATTTCAGACCTGCCTGAAGGTGCTGAGAAGTCGATCGGGTTTATCGATGATCCCGCCAACACCGATTTTGCAGCGTTCCTCACTGCCGCAGATAATCGCGAAACGGTGCAGTTCTATGTAGAGCTGCCGAACGGCCGCACGTCTACCTCCATTCTGTCCCTGTCGGGGTGGAAGATGAACGAGATCACCGCGCCGGCAAGCGAGGTTATTCAGATCACCGTGCAGGGTAAGCAGAACAACAACACCTGGGGAGCCGTTGCCCCAAAGGCGTGATCAGCGTGACCACCCAGCCGAGCAACGCTGATTTGGCAGTTGGGGGCAATTTGTCCCTGACTGTTGCGGCTACATCCAGTAACGGCAATCCCGTTAAATATCAATGGCAGAAAAACGGCGTCAACATCGCCGGGGCTACTGCTGCCACCTATAACAAAAACGCTGTTGCAGCCACTGATGCCGGTACGTATCGGGCTGTGATGAATGCTGATGGCGCTGAGGCAGTAAACAGCAACACGGCGACGGTTACCGTTAACTAAGGGATCCACATGACAGAGAAATATAACTTGAAGGCGCTAAAGGCCGCGTTGTTGAAATCTGACGAGCATGTCATTGAAGTGCCGATGTTTGGCACTAAAACGTTTATCCGTCGCTTGAAGGCGGCTGAGCTACAGGCTAATGAAGACGGCATGAAAGGCGCTATCGAGTCCGGTGACATGAATGAAGCAGCCCGCCTAAATGTTGAGCTACTGCTGTCCTGCTTTACGACGCCAGATGGCAAGCGCATTCCGGCCGCGTCTCTTCCTACCGTTGATGAATTGTTAGCGGCGCATGATAACCCAACGCTGGTTGAGGCGATCAGCACCGTCAAACGTCACGCCGTTGGAACGCTGGAAGACGCGGAAAAAAACTAACAGACTCGCCCTGGCTAATGCTGGTCTTCCAATTGGCAGATCGCTGGGGTGAGTCTGATCCTCGCAAAATAGCCGCATTGCCGGCGCAAATCCTGAATCACTGGCGGGCATACTTCAAACTGCAGGGCATTACTGCTGATGCTGTGGAGGACGCCGCTATTCCTCAACCTGATCAGCCGTCGCAAAAAAGTATTGATGCGCAGTGTGCTGACGTTATGCGAGTGCTGGGAAATGGCTGATGTAGCATCGTTGGCGGTCGGGTTGTACCTGAATGACGCCAATTTTCGAAACAAGCTGGTAGCCGCGTATCGGACGGCCGGCGATCAATCTGGTCGGTTTAATAAGCAAGCGCAACAGGATGCGAAAAAAACCGATGACGCTTATCAGCGTGTTGGCCAGACTGTCAGCAACCTAAAGGGGACGCTGGCAGGATTGGCTGGCGTCGCCGGGTTGGGTTTATCGCTGGGGAGCGTGCTCACTACGTCCCGCCAGTATGGCCAGGCGTTGTCTGATCTTTCCGCCATTACCGGTGCTACCGGTGCACAACTGAAACAACTTGATGAGGCGGCTCAGCAGATGGGCCGCACAACCGAGTACAGCGCCAGTCAGGCAGCGGAAGCATTAAAGTTGATGGCCAGCGCCAAGCCGGAACTGCTGAAAACGGCGGACGGGCTGACTACGGCAACAAATAGCGCTCTGATTTTGGCGCAGGCTGCCGGTACTACATTGCCGGATGCCACTAAAACGCTGGCCCTGTCGCTTAACCAGTTTGGGGCCAGCGCCAGCCAGGCAGATCGCTACATTAACGTTTTGGCTGCGGGTGCCAAATATGGCTCGTCTGAAATTGCAGACACGGCGGCGGCTATTAAGAACGGCGGCGTTGCGGCGGCACAGGCCGGTATCGGCTTTGAACAGTTAAATGCGGCTATCCAGGTATTGGCAGAACGGGAAATCAAAGGGAGTGAGGCCGGAACGGGGTTACGAAACGTCATCCTCAATCTGGAAAGAGGGACGGATAAAACGTTAAAGCCTTCCGTTGTGGGGCTGAGTACCGCGCTGGATAACCTGTCGAAGAAGAACCTTTCCACGGCGCAGGCGGTCAAGTTGTTCGGGCTGGAGAACATCAACGCGGCCTCTATTCTTGTCAGCAACCGCTCAAAACTTGATGATCTAACGCGCTCACTGACCGGCACACAGACCGCACACGAACAGGCTGCCACTCGTGTTAACAACCTGAATGGCGATCTGATGGGGCTAACCAGCGCCTTTGAGGGATTGATCATCAAAGTAGGGCAGGCCAGCGGCGGCCCTTTACGCACTGGCGTACAGAGCGTGACTGAAGCGATTAACGGTCTTGCTGACAACTTCAATATGGTGGCCAGTGTGGCGCTGTATACGCTGATCCCAGTGATGTCTACCAAGCTGACCGCCGGTATTCGTGAAAGTATCGGAGCCTGGCGAGATCAGCAGGCAGCCGTTAAATCTGCTGCTCTTGCGCAGGTCAGTATTGCGCAGAAGACGCTTGATGCCGCTAATGCGACCAAAATCCAGAACAATGCCGAGTTTGGCCGTGTAATGGCGATGGAGAAAACAGCGAAACAGTACGGCCTTAACGTCAGTTATGCCGCTGATTATCGTCGTTTGATTCGGGAAGAAACCGAAGCGACGCGCGCAGCTACCGTTGCTACGGCTCAACTGGATGCAGCAAAGAAACGGTTGTCTGTATCTTCAAGGTTGGCGGCCGCAGGTGTGGGCCTGGCAAAGGGGGCGCTGTCTGCCCTTGGTGGTCCTTTTGGTGTAGCGATGGCGGCGGGTGCTGCAATTTTATATTTTCATAATCAAGCCGTTCAGGCTCGTCAGTCTGCATTGGGTTTGAAAGATGCAGTCCAGGAAACGACCCAGGCTCTATTGGCCATGTCAGCTGTCCAGCTAGATGTAAAGGCGCTGGATCTTAATGATAAATATCAGAACCAGATCACTCAGATTAACCAACTGAAAAAGGAAATCATTGACGCAGATAGCAGGCTCAGCAGTCTGAATGGTTTTGACCCATTCGGACAGGCGAAAGGCGTTGAGGCTGATCGTAAGCGTGCCGCAGCAGATTTGGAAACGGCTCAAGCGGGGTTGGTAGGACTAAATGAGGCCCGAGCTCGTGTCATATCTGCCCAGGAGGCCGTTAAAAATGGCTCAAGTGCAATGCTGCTTAGTGGTATTGCAGATGCTAACGCCATGAAAAATGCCATTGAAAAACTTGGTCAGAATGCCGGTAATGTTGAAAGCCCGTGGTCAGGTGAGGACCCCGCAAAAGCCGATAAAAAAGGGCAGCAGTCACTGAAGCAGTATCAGCAGTTGCGGCGTGAAATCGAAGTGGAACACGCAACCAGTCTGGCAAAAATCGATCTGGAAGAGCGAAACGCTCAAGCCAAGTTGATTGCAACAGCCAAAGCCGCTGGGGCTAGCCAGGCTGAGGTACAGCGCATGATGACGCTGAACGCTGCGAACTACCAAAAACAGAGGGTAGAGCTGGCAGAACAGTACGCGCCGGGGCAAGCCGCAATTCGCAAGGAGCAGGAAACCAGTAAGGAAATTAAAGCACTGTACGATGCCCGGTTACTGACTGAACGTGATTATCTTGTTGCGCGTCTTACCCTTCAGCAAGAAATGGCACGCCAGCGGCTGAAAGCGGAGGCTGATGCTATTGCTGCACCCCGGCAGAATATTGCCGGTGATGTAGATCCCTCAGTGCAATTGAGCAACCAACTGTCACAGCAGCAGGCGCAATACCAGGCTTATTACCAACAGGGCTACCTTGACAAGCAACGTTACGAACAGTTGATGCAGGCAGCCTCACAGGAGTCTACCGATGCTCAATATCAGCAGGCGTTGAGTCTTTATGCCGGGCAAAGCCACGTCAGCAAAATGCAGATCGCCCTGGTAGACACGATAAAAGAACGCACGACCAATGCGCTCACCGGCCTCCTGACCGGCACGCAGTCATTCAAGGACACTATGGTTGGTTTGTTCTCGTCGCTCACACAGTCCATCGTGCAAAACCTGATGGATATGGCTGTGCAGGCCCTGCTGACAAAAACAATTTTATCTTCCTTCATGAGTTTTGGCGGTGGCGGCAATTACCCTGGCACGGTTCCCATGTTCGCGAATGCCAAAGGCGGTGTTTATTCGTCCCCATCACTGAGCGCTTATAGCGGCCAGGTCGTCAGCAGTCCCACAACGTTTGCGTTTGCCAAGGGGGCAGGCCTGATGGGTGAGGCTGGACCGGAAGCAATCATGCCGCTTAAGCGCGGGGCGGATGGTTCACTGGGTGTGCAGGCGAATGGTGCCACGGGCAACCAAACGTTGATTAACGTCGATATCACAATTAACCCAGATGGCTCTAGCCAGGTGCAAGCGACGAGCGGATTTGAGTCAGCCGGTAATGACATTGCCAGCTATGTCGATAAGCGCTTCAACGTGCTACTGAACAAAAGCCTGGGGCAAGGGGGCAGACTTAACCGAGAAATCAAGGGGAGACGATGAAATTAGAAACGTTTGATTTCCCCGCACGGGTTGGAACGGCGGGAGATATTGAGCCGCAGGTCAGGTCAACCCCGTTCGGGGATGGATACGTGCAGAGTACCGGTGATGGTATTAACAGTGAAAAAGAGAGCTGGCCGCTGTCGTTTGTGGGTCCGTGGGAGGAAATACAACCGATCATTGCGTTTCTTCGTTCGCACAAGGGCTATCGGTCATTCAAATGGAGAAACCCGATTTTTGAGCTTGGCCTCTATCAGGCTGGCAAACTCACCATCACCGCCAGCGGGGCGTACTTCTCTCTTTCGGTAACATTCACCCGCGCTTACCACCCGTAGGAAATTTTATGTCATTACATGCTGATTACCAGAAATTAGAGCCTGGGAGCAAAGTGCGCCTGTATGTTGTCGATGGTTCTGGTTTTAATGGACCTGAGCTTTATTTTCATAGTCACACCATTCCCCATACTGAAGATGAAATTGAAGCTGCAGGGGATGATCCTGGAAAACTTCTGGCAAAGTCGATCTGGTGGCAAGGCCAGGAGTACAAGCCGTGGCCGGTTAAAATCGAAGGTCTTGAAGTCAACAGTGATGGTTCCGCGCCAAGCCCTACGCTGTCAGTCGGTAACATCGACGGTACGATCGCGTCACTTTGCTTGTATTACCAGAACATGGCGAAGGCCAAGGTTACTATCCGCGACACCCTATCGCATTACCTGGATGCCCGTAATTTTCCCGAAGGTAACCCGGAGGCTGATCCGTCTCAGGAAGATATCGATGTTTGGTATATAGACCGTAAGCTGAACGGGAATAACAAAGTTATTGAGTTCGCGCTGTCATCGCCGGCCGATCTTGATGGACTTATGATCCCGACTCGGCAAATTCACAGCCTTTGCACGTGGTGTATGCGCGGGCAATATCGCGGTACATCGTGTGGTTATACCGGTACCGCGTATTTTGATGCGGACGGTAACCCGACAGATGATCCATCGAAGGATGAATGTTCCGGCCTGTTGTCCACTGGGTGTGAGCCGCGATGGGGCAAGGGTAATCCGTTGCCGTTCGGCGGTTTCCCTGGCTCCGCATTGCTGAAGAGGTGATGATGCGTAAACAGATAATCAGCGCCGTTCTGGCGCACGCTCAGGCTGAGTATCCGCGAGAGTGTTGTGGGCTGGTGGTGCAGAATGGCCGCCGGCAGCGCTATGTACCGTGCCGCAATTTGTCCCCGGAGCCAACGGAACAATTCAGTTTGTCGCCGGAGGATTACGCTGATGCAGAGGATATCGGCGATATTGTCGCGATTGTTCACAGTCACCCCGACGCCACGACCCAGCCCAGTCAACTCGATATCGCACAGTGTGACCTGTCACAGTTGCCGTGGATTATCGCCAGTTGGCCAGAGGGGGATATCAGAGAGCTAATGCCTACAGAGGGGCTCAAACCGTTGGTGGGCCGGCCGTTTGTGCATGGGTTTTGGGATTGTTACGCCATTGTGCGTGATTGGTACCAGCTCGAGCGTGGTATCACACTGCCAAACTTTGAACGATCTGATGGCTGGTGGGAACGGGGTGAAAACCTGTACATGAAGCATTATACACAAGCTGGTTTTATCCCATCGGCGGGAGAACTTCAGATCGGTGACGTAATCATTATGCAGGTACGCGCCGACGAACCAAACCATGCAGCGGTTTATCTGGGGGACGGCACCATGATCCACCATATGTACGGCCAACTGAGCCAGCGTGTGCCGTATGGCGGTTACTGGCTGGCGCGAACGATTGTCACATTGAGGTATAACGCATAACTATTTCGGTGAATATATATTATGAATAACTATAGAACTGTTCGTTTATATGGTGTGTTGGGGGCAAAGTTTGGCCGCGTTCATCGCCTTGTCATCGATACACCGAGAGAAGCCATTAAAGCATTGTCTGTGACAATCCCAGGGTTCGAGCGCTTTTTGCAAACTTCGAAGGCAAGAGGGTTAACCTACGCTGTATTCAAAGGTAAGCGGAATATCGGCTTTGATGAAATAAAATTCAGTGGGTGTGATGATATTAGAATTGCCCCCATGATTATCGGCAGTAAAAAAGCCGGGGTGTTCCAAACTATTTTGGGCGCTGTGCTCGTTGCCGCCGGGGCGGTAATGACTTATATGTCGGGTGGTGTGGCGTCGCCGCTGGCATCAAGCATGATGATGTCGGGTGCCGCAATGATGCTCGGCGGCGTTGTGCAGATGCTGTCTCCCATGCAGGGAGGGCTAGCCCGAAGAGAAGACCCCGACAACAAGCCCAGTTACGCCTTTGGCGGCCCGGTGAATACGATAGCCCAGGGCAACCCGGTGCCGATTGGTTACGGGAAGCGCCGCATCGGTGGGGCAATCATCTCCGCTGGCATTTATGCAGAAGATCAGCAGTAATTTTATAGTAGATAACTGACCCGCCTTGAGCGGGTTTTTTTATGCCTGGAGAAAACGATGACGGTTATCAGCGGCAGTAAAGGGGGAGGCAGCAATACCACAACACCAACTGAATCGCCGGACTCCTTGCAATCCACATCTTACGCTAAAATCCTGCTGGCACTGGGTGAGGGGGAATGGGAAGGTGGGCTGGATGGCACAAACATTTTCCTCGATGGCACACCCATTATTGCAGCAGACGGTTCAGAAAATTTCCCCGGCGTAAAATGGGAGTTTCGCCCTGGCACACCCGATCAAGAATATATCCAGGGAATGCCCGATGTTGAGAACGAAATCACCATTAGTACCGAGTTAACCAGTCAACAGCCGTGGGTGCGATCTCTAACTAATACACAGCTCTCTGCGTTTCGCCTGCGTCTTTCGTGGCAGCAGTTGCAACAGCAATTGGATAATGGAGAGGTGGTCGGTTACCGAATCGAATATGCCGTAGATGTTTCCACTGATGGGGGAACGTATCAGCAAATGCTGACAACGGCCATTGACGGTAAAACAACAACAAAATATGAACGCAGCCACCGCATTGACTTACCGCAGGCCACAACGGGCTGGCAGGTGCGCGTCCGTCGTCTGACACCAAACAGCACCAGTAACCGTGTTGCTGATAAGATGGTCATTGAGTCAATTACCGAGCTGATTGACGTAAAGCTTCGTTACCCAGAAACAGCGCTGTTATTCGTCCAGTTTGATGCCAAGCAATTTCAGAACATCCCCGCTGTTTCGTGTGAGCCAAAAATGGGGATCGTGCGCATCCCAACCACCTATGACCCCATCAACCGAACCTATTCTGGCACGTGGGATGGTTCGTTTAAATGGGCGTGGACGAATAACCCAGCCTGGGTGTTTTACGATCTGCTAATCAACGATCGCTATAGTATCGGTGAGCGTATCAAGTCTGAAAACCTGGTGATAACAAAGTTTGACTTATACGCCATAGCACAATACTGCGATCAACTTGTGCCTGACGGTCGAGGCGGCGACGGGAAAGAGCCGAGATTTCTGTGTGATGCCTATATTCAATCGCAAGAGGAAGCGTGGACGGTATTACGTGACTTTGCGAACATTTTTCGCGGAATGACATTCTGGGCAAAAAACCAGATGTATGCTCTGGCCGATATGCCACGGGATATGGAATATACTTACACTCGAGCTAATGTTAAAGACGGCGAATTTAATGATTCAAGCGCCAGCGAAAAAACGCACTACAGCGTGGCGATGGTCAGTTGGGCTGACCCAGCGAACGGTTACCAGGATGCCGTAGCGCCGGTCTTTGAAAATTCGCTGATCCGCCGATACAACATCAAGCAGGCCGATATTACAGCGATTGGTTGCACCCGTGAGACGGAAGCGATCCGCCGTGGGCGGTGGTTGCTGCTGACGAATGATAAGGACCGGGTGATCAACTTTACCGTGGGCATGGACGGCAACATCCCCCTGCCGGGCTACATAATCGGCGTGGCGGATGATGCACTCGCCGGACGGCCACTTGGCGGGCGGATCAGTTCAGTATCAGGCCGTAATATAACGCTCGATAGGGAATCATCTGCAGCGGTGGGAGAGCGGCTGATTGTCAACCTTCCATCTGGAAAATCCCAGGCTCGTACCATACAGGCGGTGAGTGGCCGCGTGGTAACGGTAACCACGGAATACAGTGAAGTGCCGGCGGCAGAAAGTGTCTGGGCAGTCGATGCATCTGACCTGGCCATTCAGTTATTCCGCGTCACGAGCGTAACGGAAAACGAAGATGGCGTATCGTTTGATATTACCGCGATAGAACATGATCCGAATAAATATGAGCGCATCGATACGGGCGCACGTATCGAAGATCGGCCGATAACCATAATTCCACCGGGCGTACAACCGCCACCAAAGAACGTTGCGATTAGCAGTTTTTCAATGGTGGATCAGGGGATCGCCATCACCACGTTGCGTGTTGTCTGGGAGCCGGCAGAAAGTGCCATTGCCTATGAGGCGGAGTGGCGGCGTGATAATGGCAACTGGATACCGGCGTCCAGAACGTCAACGCAGGGCTTTGAGGTGCCAGGGATTTATGCCGGTCGATATCAGGCTCGTGTACGTGCCATTAACGCGGCGGAGATTTCCAGTGTATGGGCAAACGCCCCTGAAACCGTACTGAAAGGGAAGGAGGGTAAGCCGCCGAAGCCTGTCGGGTTTACTGCCTCCCCGTTGTTGTGGGGCATTCAGCTTGATTGGGGATTCCCGGCCGGCGCAG
>Ga0308157_10003392_pt1 | contig 23332 bp, 23 predicted proteins | sample PhyBR1_FD_201035 | JGI IMG/M metagenome (GOLD analysis project Ga0308157, IMG submission 201035) | Phyllosphere microbial communities from UC Gill Tract Community Farm, Albany, California, United States - DLSLB.R1 | ecosystem: Host-associated > Plants > Phyllosphere > Unclassified | place: USA...
CCGCGAAAGATTCCATGGACAGCATCGTCATCCACGGCGGCAACCGCCTGAACGGCCAGATCGAGGTCAGCGGCGCCAAGAATTCGGCCATCAAGCTGATGGCGGCTTCGATCCTGACGGATCAGCCCCTGCTGCTGACCAATATGCCACGCCTGGCCGACACCCGTTTCCTCGGCCAACTGCTCCAGCAGTTCGGCGTCGAAGTGACCGAGCGTCACGGCGCCGATGGTCAGGAAACCCTGTTCCACGCTCCCGAACTGACTTCGACCTTCGCCCCCTATGATCTGGTTCGCCAGATGCGCGCCTCGTTCAATGTCCTGGGCCCGCTGCTGGCCCGCTCGGGCGAGGCCAAGGTCTCGCTGCCCGGCGGCTGCACCATCGGCGCGCGTCCGGTCGACCTGCACCTGATGGCCCTGACGGCCATGGGCGCGCAGATTGAGTTGGAGGAGGGCTATGTCTCCGCCCATGCGCCCAAGGGGCTGCGGGGCGCCGAGATCGAGTTCCCCTTCGTCTCGGTCGGCGCCACCGAACATGCTCTGCTGGCGGCGGTGCTGGCGAACGGAACGACGGTGCTGAAGCGCGCCGCCCGCGAGCCCGAGATCGGCGACCTGGCCCGCTGCCTGATCGCCATGGGCGCCAAGATCGAGGGCCTGGACACCGACGTCCTGACCATCACCGGGGTGTCGTCGCTGAATGGCGCGACCTGGTCGGTGATTCCCGACCGCATCGAGATGGGCAGTTATGCGCTGGCCGCGGCCATGGCCGGGGGCGAGGTGCGCCTGACCAAGGGGCGCGCCGATCTGATCACCGCCCTGACGGACAAGATGATCGAGGCCGGGGTCGAGGTCGAAGCGACCGCCGACGGCGTCATCGTGCGCCGCGATCCGACGCAGCGGTTGAAGGCCGTCAATGTCACGACCGAGATCTATCCGGGCTTCGCCACCGATCTGCAGGCTCAGTTCATGGCCCTGATGACGGTCGCCGAAGGGACGAGCGTCATTCACGAGAACATCTTCGAGAACCGCTTCATGCACGCGCCCGAGCTGGCGCGTCTGGGCGCCGACATCTCGGTCCACGCGGGCGAAGCCCATGTGCGCGGCGTCGAGAAGCTGCATGGCGCCCCGGTCATGGCCACCGATCTGCGGGCCTCGATCAGCCTGGTGATGGCCGGGCTGGTTGCGGATGGCGAAACCACGGTCGGTCGTGTGTATCATCTGGATCGCGGCTTCGAGCGGATGGAAGAAAAGCTGGGAGCCTGCGGCGCCGATGTGCGGCGCGTGAAAGGCGAGGCGGATGAGCACTGAGGTCGAGGCGATCTCCGACAACGACGCGGCGGCGGAAGCCCTGACGCCGATGGAGCCCTTGCGCCTGCTGGCCGAGGACGCTGTTGATCTGCAGATCATCTCGGCCGCGCTTCAGGACGCCATCATGCGGCCTGTCGACATCCGCTGGGAAAAGGAAGCCCGGCGCCTGACCATCGTCCTGTCGCGCTTCTGCTGGGAATGCGGCGGCACGCGCGTTATGGCGGCCATGCAGTTCGGCGACGTCGAGGCGGTCAAGAGCCGCCGCCTGCCGCGCCTGCCCGAATCGGCGCTGGAGCTTCTGGCGCTGGACTTCGAGCCGACCGAGGCGCCCGGCGGGCGGGTCATCCTGATGTTCGCCGGCGGCGGCGATCTGCGCATCGACGTGGAATGCCTGGACGCTGTGCTGACTGATCTGTCCGACCGTTGGCCCGCGCGCGTGGCGCCGACCCATCTGGACGACGCCCCTTCCGACGAGGTCAAATCGTGAGCGGTCCGCACAAGCTGTCCTCCATCGAGGTGGACGCCGCCACTCTTCCGGCCGCCACCGCCGAGATCGAGCATCAGCGCCGTGTCGCCATCTTCGATCTGGTTGAGCAGAACAGTTTTACGCCCGAAGGGGCCGAGGGCGGGCCCTACACTCTACGCCTGTCGTCGCAGGACAACCGCCTGGCTTTCGACATCGCCGGGCCGGACTTCGCCCGCACCCACGTCCTGTCGTTGTCGCCGATGAAGACGGTGATCCGCGACTACGCCCTGATCTGCGAAAGCTATTACGAAGCCCTGCGCGGCTCGTCGCCCAGCCAGATCGAGTCGGTCGATATGGGGCGTCGCGGCCTGCACAACGAGGGCGCCGAACTGCTGCGCGTGCGTCTCGAAGGCAAGGTCGAGATCGACAAGGAAACCGCCCGTCGTCTGTTCACGCTGGTTTGCGCTGTCTATCGACGCGGCTGAACTCGACTATTTCGGCGTTTTGGTGCATTAGGCGCCTCCTTCACGGCTCGCGTTCACGCCCGACGCGAGCCTTAAGCTGTTTTTCGGGCGAGAGAGACCGCATGGCCAAGGAAGAGCTTCTCGAGTTCCCCGGCGTCGTCAGCGAACTGCTGCCGAACGCCACTTTCCGCGTGACGCTGGAAAACGATCACGAGATCATCGCCCACACCGCCGGCAAGATGCGCAAGAACCGCATCCGCGTTCTGGCGGGCGACAAGGTGCTGGTCGAAATGACGCCCTATGATCTGACCAAGGGTCGCATCACCTATCGCTTCAAGTAAGGACGCGCGTGTCGCGTCCTGACCTTTCGGCTCCGAGGCTGGTTCTGGCCTCGTCGAGCCCGCGCCGCATCGAACTGCTGGCGCAGATCGGGGTGACGCCCGATCATGTTGATCCCGCCGACATCGACGAGACGCCGCTGAAGAACGAGACGCCGTCGCGTCTGGCCGAGCGCCTGGCGCGCGGCAAGGCCGAGGTGGTGGCCGCGCGCTCGCCCGACGCCATCGTCCTGGCCGCCGACACCGTCGTCGCCCTGGGTCGTCGCCTGCTGGAAAAGCCGGCGGACGAGGCCGAGGCCAAGCGCTTCCTCGAACTGCTTTCGGGCCGCAATCACCGCGTCTTCACCGGCGTCGTCGTGATCGCCAATGGTCAGGCGACCTGCCGGGTCGTCGACACCCGCGTTTCCTTCAAGACCCTGTCGCCGGAAGAGATCGCCATTTACGTCGCCTCGGGCGAATGGCGCGGCAAGGCGGGCGGATACGGCATCCAGGGGGCGGCCGCCGCCTTCGTGCGCCGCATCGTCGGCAGCCACCCGGCCGTCATGGGCCTGCCCCTCTATGAGGCGGCGAATCTGCTACGGGGCGCCGGCTGGCGACCCAAGAGCCGCTGACGTGGCCGACGTCGAGGTCTTCCTCGATGAGACGCCGGGCGAGACCCGCGGCGTCATCGCCCGCGACGGCCTCTATACGCATCTGATCCTGCAGCGTGACAGCGATCGGCCGAGCGATCGGTTGGGCGCGCGCATCGTCGGCCGTATCGCGCGCGTCGAACCCGGCCTGCGCGGCGCCTTCGTCGATCTGGGCGCGGGCGAGCCGTTCGGCTTCCTGCCCCTGGGCAAGGACGACAAGGCGGGGGAGGGGGCCAAGATCGAGGTCGAGGTCGTCGCCGAACCCCGCGAACGCAAGGGCCCGGTGCTGCGCCGTCTGGGCGAAGCGACCGGCGAGCCGCGCCTGTTGGCGGCGGGGTCGGACGTGGCCGCGATTCTTTCCCGTTTGGCGCCGGGCGTCGCGCCCCAGACCGGCGTGGCCGCCATTCGCGCCGCCCTGGAAGCCGAGGAGGACGCCCTGTCCGCCACTGTGCTCGATCCCGCCAGCGGTCTGGACCTGATGATCCAGCGCACCCGCGCCCTGATCGCCGTCGATATCGACCACGCCCCTGCGCCTGGCCGCGACTCCCGCAAGGGCCGCGAAATGGCCAACCGCGTCGGACTGTCGCACGCGGCCCGCTTGCTGGGGTTGAAGGGGTGGGGCGGTCTGGTCGTGATCGACCTGATCGGCGTCGGCCTGCACGGCGACACTATAATGAAGATGGTGCGCGCGGCCTTCGCCGCCGAGACCCAGGCCGCCTTTGGGCCGTTGAGTCGGTTCGGCCTGATGCAGGTGTCGCTGCCGTGGCGGCGCATGCCTTTGGACGAGCGGCTGCTGGGCGCCGGCGGGAGCCTGACTCTGGAGGCGCGGGCCATCGCCGTTGTGCGTCGACTGCGTCTGGCCCTGCTGTCTGATTCCGCATCGCCGCGCCTGGTCGCGCGTTGCCGTCCCGATGAGGCCGCTGCGGCCGATCCTCTGATTCAGGCCCTGGGCCCTAGGGCCGGCCTGGTTGTCGATGCGTCGATGGCGGCCGGCGCCGCCCGAATTGAAGAGGCCTGATTCATGTCGCTCTGCCCCATCTGCCGCCGTCAGGAGGCCGTACCGGCCTACAAGCCCTTCTGCTCCAAGCGCTGCGCCGACGTGGATCTGCAACGCTGGTTCACCGGCGGCTACGCCATTCCGACCGAAGAAGCGGTCGAAGATGAAAAAGATCGCTGAATTGAGTGAATTGGCGTCTGGACAGCCCCGCCAGCCTCGCCTATAGACCCGCCTCTCGCGACGACGTCGTGCGCCTGGATAGCTCAGCTGGTAGAGCAGCGGATTGAAAATCCGCGTGTCGGTGGTTCGAACCCGCCTCCAGGCACCACTCCCCCCTTACAAGTGAATGTCTTTCCCTCCGGGGGAAGCTGTGCCGTAAAATGGCCTAAATTTCGCCTTGGGAATTGCTTTCCCGTAACATGGCGTGATGCGACGTTTTCATGTCGCCACCATCACAAATACCGAAAATATTTTGCCCAACTTCCTGATTGCTGCAGGTGCGAAGGGGAAAAGAAACTTTGCGCACTTGACGCTAAGATAGGCGTTCGCCAAAGGGACTTAACCGCATTCCTGCTTGCAGGTCGGGGTGACCGGGATATTGTGTCCCGGACCTTGGCGGCGACGCTCGTTTTCGAACGGGAGTTGCAGGGGGGCGGCTCCACTTGTCGGCTCGATCCGACAGTGGCGCAATTTCATTATAGGGACGGCCGACTGACGCGGTCCGTGTCTTGGGTTCCACGTGTCAGACCAAAGCAGGAACTGGCGAACAATGCTCGATAGCAAGAAGACGAATATCCTCCTCGCACTGGCCGGCGCCGCCGTCCTGATGGCGAGCTCGCCGGTTCTGGCGCAAGACGCCGCAACCCCGGCCGCTGCTCCGGCAGCCGCTGCCTCGACCGCCGCTCCGGCCGCCGACGCTGCTGCTCCCGCCGCCGACGCCGCTCCCGCTGCCGACCCCTCGACGGTTGCTGACTCGGTCAGCGGCGGTCATGGCAGCGGCGGCATCACCCCCGTGTCCATGTTCATGGAAGCCACTGCGGTCGTTAAGGTCGTCATGATCGGCCTGCTGCTGGCCTCGATCTTCTCCTGGACCCTGCTGCTCATCAAGCTGCTCGAGTTCGGCGCGCTGAACAAAGCCACCGACCGCTTCCTGGAAGCCTTCCGCGGCGCCCGCACGATCGCTGACATGCGTCGTGTTTCGACCTCGGAAGAGTTTGACGGCAACCCGCTGGCCGACATGGCCGCTGCCGCCACCGAGGAAATCGAACTGTCGCGTCAAGCTGGCCTGCAAGTGACCGGCGATCACCGCGACTCGGCGCTGCTGCGCGCCCAGACCGCCGTGGCTGCTGTTCAGTCGGGTCTGCCCAAGCGCCTCTCGGGCGGCCAACAGTTCCTGGCTTCGGTCGGTTCGACCGGTCCGTTCGTCGGTCTGTTCGGCACCGTTTACGGCATCATGAACTCCTTCATCGGCATCGCCGAGTCCAACACGACCAACCTGGCCGTCGTTGCTCCGGGTATTGCTGAGGCCCTGCTGGCCACCGGTATCGGCCTGTTCGCCGCTATCCCGGCCGTTATCTTCTACAACTACTTCAACACGCGCATCTCGAACTACGGCACGCGTTCGGACGGCTTCAATGCTGAACTGATCAACGCCATCTCGCGTCAGCTCGACAAGGGAGCGTAAGACGGATGGCCGCCAAACTTTCCGGTTCCGGCGGCGGCAAGTACACCGTCGAGGCTAATGCCGAGATCAATGTCACACCCTTCGTGGACATCATGCTCGTGCTCCTCATCATCTTCATGGTGGCGGCTCCGCTCGCCACCGTGTCGGTGCCGGTGAAACTGCCTCGCGCCGTTGCGCCTCCGGGTAAGAATCCGCCGACGCCGGTCTTCATCTCCATCCAGAACGATGGCGATGTTTGGATCGGTGACCTGAAGTCCTCGCCTGCTTCTCTGGGTGACGACCTGCGGGTTCAGATCGGTCGCAGGAACCCTTCGGAAGAGCGTATTTTCATTCGTGCAGACCAACAGACCCGGTACGGCGACTTCATGCAGGTCATGAATGCCCTCCAGGACAATGGTTTCTACAGCGTCGCCCTGGTTGGCGAAGACAACTCGTAAGGGGGCGGGGCGCATAGCATGACAGCTGAACCTCACGTCCACCGCGATCCGATCCTGGATCCGCCGAAGAAGAAGAAGAAGCTTTCGACCGGCGCCATCGTGGGCATCGCCATGTCGGTGATCGTCCACGGTCTGGCGGGCCTGTACTTGTATAACAACAAGTTCGTGCTGAAGGAGATGACCTACGAGGACGAGGCCGTCGACGTCGAGCTGATGGAGGTTCCGCCTCCGCCGCCGCCGCCGCCGCCGCCTCCGCCGCCTCCGCCGGACACCCCTCCGCCGCCGAAGCTTCAGATTCGTGAGCCGCAGATCAACACCCAGGCCCCTCCGCCGCCGGTGACTCTGCCGATCGAACCGACGAAGAAGGAAGACCGCGTCGAATATACGGGCCCGCCCGTGATCGTCCCCGGACCTCCGCCTCCGCCGGCGCCCCCGGCGCCGCCGAAGCCTTCGGTCATCACCAACCCGAGCTGGTCTCGCCAGGTGCAACCCGAGTTCCCGGAACGCGCTAACTCGCGCGGTATCGAGTCGGGTTCGGCCAAGGTGAACTGCGCGGTCGCCGCCAACGGCAGTCTTTCGGACTGCCGCATCGTGGACGAAGATCCTGCCGGCGCCGGTTTCGGCCAAGCGGTTCTTCGGGCGGCTCGCTCGGGCCGTCTGGCTCCCCGGACTGTCGACGGCGCCGCCGTCGGCGCCCGCGTCGAGTTCACGACCCGGTTCCGACTGGACTAAGGATCTCATTCGAGATCAGGTTGAACGCCTCGGTGGAAACACCGGGGCGTTTTTCTTTGCCCGCCGCCCTGGGCAGGGGGCTGGCGCTTTGGCCGAACCTTGCCCATGCTGAAGATTAAAGCTGGAAGGACCTCGCCTTGAAGAAGTTTGCCGCCATCGTCGCCTCCCTGACGGCTCTCGGCGTGGCCAGTTGCGCCTACAACGAGAGCCTGGGACGCAATCAGTTTCTGATCGTGGACGACAGCGCCCTGATCCAGCAGTCGAACGCCGCCTGGGCCGAGACGCTGAGGTCGCAGAAGGTGTCGAGCAATGCGGCGCAGAATGAACGGGTGCGCCGTGTCGGCGGCCGGATCGTTCAGGCGGCGGGCCTGGCCGGCCGCAGTTGGGACTACGCCGTGTTCGAGGACGCCAGCCCCAACGCCTTCGTCCTGCCGTCGGGCCAGATCGGTGTGACCACCGGCCTGTTGAAGCTGGTCCAGAACGACGACCAACTGGCGACGGTGCTCGGCCACGAGGTCGGCCATGTCGTCGCTCGCCACGCCGCCGAACGCTATTCCACGCAATCGACCACGGGCCTGGTGCTGGGCGCGGTTCAGAGCCGGGCAGGGGACTATTCGCAGGCGGTTGGCGCGCTCGGCGGGATGGGCGCGCAACTGGGCCTGCTGCTGCCGTTCTCGCGCAATCATGAACTGGAGGCCGATCGCCTGGGCGTCGACTATGTCGTCGCCGCCGGCTTCAGGCCGTCCGAATCCCTGGCCCTATGGCGGCTGATGGCGCAGCAGCGTCAGTCGGGCACGCCCGAATTCGCCTCGACCCACCCATCGGATCAGACCCGGATCACCGCCTTGCAGCAGTATATCGCCAGCCGGGGATGGAACTGACGGGGGATAAAGTGAAATTCCTGAATAAGCGTATTGCTGACGGAGGCGAGGCCCGCTAGAGAACCGGCCTCGCGTTGATCGCGCCGCCTTAGCTCAGTTGGTTAGAGCGCCGGTTTGTGGAACCGGAGGTCCTCAGTTCAAGCCTGAGAGGCGGTACCATCACTTCAACGATTCGCTTTCAGCGACGTGGAGTGGTGACGATATGAGCGACGCTTCCCCCCAGTGGGACCCCAGACAATACAATCGCTTTGAAGCCCAACGGGATCGCGCCGCGCTCGACCTGCTGGTGCGCCTGCCCAAAGATTTCGCGCCTGCTGAAATCTGGGACCTGGGCTGCGGCACCGGTCAGCACGCGGCCCTGCTGAAGCGTCGCCATCCGTCGGCCCAAGTCCATGGCATGGATTCCAGCGCCGACATGTTGGATCAGGCTCGCGCCCTGTCCGCCGAGGTTGACTGGTCGGTCGGCGACATCGCGACCTGGACGCCGGATCGGCCGGCGGATCTGATCCTGGCCAATGCGTCGCTGCAATGGCTGTCGGATCATGCCGTCCTTTTCATGCATCTGGCTGGGGCGCTGGCGCCGAGCGGCCTGCTGGCGGTGCAGATGCCGATGGCCTGGGAGACGCGGCACCATACCATCATGCGCGAAACGGCGGCCTCGGGGCCGTGGGCGGCGATCCTGCGGGGGATAGACACCATTGCGCCCCTGCTGCCCGCCGAGGCCTACTACGAGGCGGTGGCGCCCCTGTGCGACGACATCGACATCTGGTCGACGACCTATCTGCATGTCCTGACCGGCGAGGACGCGGTGCTGGAATGGATGAAGGGCACGGCGCTGCGGCCCTATCTGACGGCCCTGGCTGGCGACCCGTCGATGCGGTCGGCCTTCCTTGCTGCGCTTGGCGCACGGCTGGCGGCGGCCTTCCCTAGGCGGGCTGACGGGGCGACTCTTCTACCATTTCCTCGTCTGTTTCTAATGGCGCAAAGGCGCTGACGCGGCGATGCAGATGCTCGACGGGGCATTTCAGCGTCGTCATCGCGGCCTGGGCGGCGGCGTAGCCTGACGATACGGCCGGGTCGTAGGCCTTCCAGTCGCGAATATCGACGCCCTCGGGCTTGGGCAGGATCAGCAGGTCCGTGTCGGCCCGCGCCTGCATCAGTTCGGCCTCGGTCGACAAGGTGGCCGAACGCATCAGCACTGAGACGATCGGCGGCCCCTTCTTCCAGGCGCCCGACAGGATCCAGCGCCACCAGGACGGCGGGTCCTGCAGGGCCGCGGGATCAACGCCGCGCGTCTGGGACACGTCCACGCCGACGACCGGGCCGCTGTTCAGGCGACGCATGACCTCGCTGGGGAAGTTGCGCAGCACGGCGCCGTCGACCAGGACCTGACCGTTCATCACCACGGGCGGCATGACGCCGGGCAGGGAGATGGAGGCCCTCAGGGCGTGGCGCAGCATCCCTTCGCGATGCACCTCGACCTTGCCCGACGTCAGATTGGTCGAGACCGCGAAGAAGGGCAGGGGCATGTCCTCGATGTTCACGTCGCCATAGGCGTCCTGCATCAGGCGCGCGACCTTGCGGGCGTGGGTCATGGCGATGATGGGAAAGGCGATGTCCGACAGGGGGTCGGACAGGACGAAGGCCTTGCGGATGCGCTCATCCAGTTCCTCGTCCGACCAGCCCAGGCCGGGGCCGGCGGCGATCACGGCGCCCATGCTTGAGCCGCCGATGAAGTCGATTGGCATACCGGCCTCGCGCAGCGCCTTCAGCGCGCCGATGTGGGCGTAGGCCCGCGCGCCGCCGCCGGACAGCACCACCCCGACCGCCGAGCCGGTGACGACGCGGGCGATCCGCGCCGTGTCGTCGAACAGGCCCTCGACCACATGGAACCAGCGGCCGGGCCTGAAGGCCTCCAGCCAGGCGCGGGTTTGGGTCGGCCGCCCCATGTGGGCGGGGCGCAGCAGGATCAGGTCGGTCAGCGGGTGGGCCTCGTCCTCGATCTCGGAGGGCAGGATGGGCGCGTGCGGCTTGTGGTCGGCGTCGCCGACCATGAAGACGCGGTCCACCTGCCGGGCGCAAAGCGCTGCCCAGCCGGTTTCATCGGATTCGGCGATGTAGAGGACGTAGTCGTGGGCGTCCTCGACGCCCGAGAACCACTCGGCGGCGGACGACAGGGCGGTGTGGTCGATGATGCGGCAACTGAAGCCCTGGGCCTCGACCGCGCGGGCGACGCGCTCGACAAAGCTGCGGATCGGCGCCTTGCGGGCCGAGATGAAGCCGAAAACCGTGGGGTCCGATCCGGTGGAATTGCGGTCGCGCGCTCGGGTCAGCATGACCTGACCCAGTTCCGCCATCAGGGCGGGCTCGGCGCGCGCGGCCTCGAAAAAGGCGTCGCGAGGCAGGGCGACCACGTCGCTGTCGCGCAGGGCCACCACATTGGCCATGTGGGTTGTGCCGGCCAGCATGGCCATTTCGCCGACTGGATCACCGGGTTTGATGACGCCGACGAACTGAGGCCCGCGTCCGTTGTCGTCGCGGAACACGCCCAGCCGCCCGGCGCGCAGCAGGTAGAGGGTGTCGGCGGGGTCGCCGGCCGAGAACAGTCGCTCGCCCCGCGTCAGGGCGAACCAACTGGCGCGCGTGTTCTTTGTGCCCTCGAAGACCCGCGCGAGGGCGGCTTCCAGCGAGTCGGGCGGCGTGTCGGGACGTTCAGCGGCCATGAGAGAGGTTTAGGCTGGAATCTGCTCGACAGGAAAGCGGACGCTTCCCACCGACGCGGAAGCCTCCTAAACCTTGGGGCATGCCCAAGCTGATTTCCGCCATCGATCGCAACAGTCCTGCTTTCAAATCGCTGGATGCGCACAATCGCGCCCTGCGGGATGAGCTTTTCGAGAAGGTGGCCAAGGCCGCGCGCGGCGGCTCCGACGCCAGCCGCGAGCGACATGTGGCGCGGGGCAAGCTGTTGCCGCGCGACCGGGTCGAGCGCCTGCTGGACCCCGGCTCGCCTTTCCTGGAGGTCGGGCAACTGGCGGCCAACGGCATGTATCGCGACGAAGCCCCCGGCGCAGGCATGATCTGCGGCGTCGGGCGTGTGTCCGGCCGCGAGGTCATGATCGTCGCCAACGACCCGACGGTGAAGGGCGGCGCCTACTTCCCCATGACGGTGAAGAAGCACCTGCGGGCGCAGGAGATTGCCGAGCAGAACAATCTGCCTTGCGTCTATCTGGTCGATTCGGGCGGCGCCAATCTGCCGCACCAGGCCGAGGTCTTTCCTGACCGCGACCATTTCGGCCGCATCTTCTTCAACCAGGCGCGGATGTCGGCTCGGTCGATCCCGCAGATCGCCTGCGTCATGGGGTCTTGCACGGCGGGCGGCGCCTATGTCCCGGCCATGTCCGACGAGACGGTGATCGTGCGCAATCAGGGCACCATCTTCCTGGCCGGCCCGCCGCTGGTGAAGGCGGCGACCGGCGAGGTCATCTCGGCCGAGGAACTGGGCGGCGCCGAAACCCACGGCCGCAAGTCCGGCGTGGTCGATCATGTGGCCGAAAACGACGAGCACGCCCTGGAGATCGTCCGCTCCATCGTCGCCAATCTGAACACCACCAAGCCCCAGCCGCTGGACGTGCGCGAACCCCGTGCCCCGGCGCTGGACCCGCAGGAACTCTACGGCATCATCCCCGACGATGTGCGCGCCCCTTACGATGTGCGCGAGGTCATCGCCCGCATCGTCGATGGCTCGGAGATGGATGAGTTCAAGGCCCTCTATGGCACGTCGCTGGTCTGCGGTTTCGCCCGCATCTGGGGCCAGCCGGTCGCCATCCTGGCCAACAACGGCGTCCTGTTCTCGGAGAGCGCCCAGAAGGGCGCGCACTTCATCGAGCTGGCGTGCAAGCGCAAGATTCCGCTGCTCTTCCTGCAGAACATCTCGGGCTTCATGGTCGGCGGGAAGTATGAGGCCGAAGGCATCGCCAAGCACGGCGCCAAGCTGGTGACGGCGGTCGCCAGCGCCGAGGTGCCCAAGTTCACCGTCCTGATCGGCGGCTCGTTCGGCGCCGGCAACTATGGCATGTGCGGCCGGGCCTATAGCCCGCGCTTCCTCTTCACCTGGCCCAACAGCCGCATCAGCGTGATGGGCGGCGAGCAAGCGGCGTCCGTCCTGGCCACCGTCCACCGCGACGCGGACACCTGGACGCCCGACGAGGCTGAGGCCTTCAAGGCGCCGATCCGCCAGAAATATGAGGACGAGGGCAATCCCTATTACGCCACCGCCCGCCTGTGGGACGACGGCGTCATCGACCCGGCCCAGACCCGCGACGTGCTGGGCCTGGCCATCAGCGCCAGTCTGAACGCTCCGATCCCCGAGACCACCTTCGGCGTATTCCGGATGTAGGACGGCGAATTGCACAGTGTTCAAAAAATCGCTTGAAGGCGGACGACGCGGCTGAGAGTGTCGCGCTGACGGCCCGTTTGAGGTCGGGATTGGACGACAAGGACAGAGACATGAAGAAGACAGCAGCTCTCATCGCCCTGACCACGCTGCTTGCAGCCTGCGGATCGCAGGCTGATTCCAAGGCGCCCGAGGCGGCGGAACCCCCGTCGGCGCCCGCGGCGACGCCGCAGACCGAGCCGGTCTCGGCCGCCGAGGAAGAGGCCGCGCGCGCAGGCGAGCCGTCCGAGGCGGTCTTCCCTGTCGGCTATCGCGGGAACTGGGACTACAGCGACGACGGCTGCGCCAAGGACGAGAGCGGCACGCGCTTCGTCATCACCGCCAACGAGATCAAGGGCTATGAGGACACCTCGAAGCTGGTGGCCCTGGAAGTCCTGGAAGGACAGGGCGACGCCATTCGCGTGGTGCTGGAGAACCAGTCTTCGGAAGGTGACCACACCCTGGTCCAGACCCTGCGCCTTTCGCCTGTCGCCGGGATTTCGCTGCGTGTCGAGCAGGACGGAAAGACTGTTCGCGCCAATCGCTGCGACCCAGTTTAAACCGATCAGACCTTGTGAACCTCGTCCTCTGTGGGACGAGGTCGCGTTTTAGACGTTCCATCGGCGAAGGAGCCGACCATGACCGATCAGAAGCCCACTGAAGAAGACCTGAACGCCCTGGACGTCACGGACGCCGAGGCTGCCGAGATCAACGCCATCGCCCATCCCTTCGTCGCTGACCCGGCGCCGGACGCGGACAATGATCTGGTCAAGATCGACGCCCTGCCGTCGGGCGTGGTCTTCGTGACCATCAACCGTCCGCAGAAGAAGAACGCGTTCGACGCGGCGACCATCGCCGCCCTGTTCGAGGCCTTCGAGACCCTGCACGGCGCCGACCGGGTGCGCGTGGTCTTCATCCGCGGCGCAGGCGGCACCTTCAGCGCCGGGGCCGATCTGAACTGGATGGCTGACGCCGCCGGCTGGTCGGAAGCCGACAACCGCGACGACGCCATGGGTCTGGCCAAGATGCTCAAGGCCCTGCACGACGTGCCGGCCCTGACGGTGGCCCTGGTCGAGGGCGCGGCCATGGGCGGCGGGGCGGGCATCGTCGCCGCCTGCGACATGGCCGTGGCCGTCGAGGGCGCGCGCTTCGCCTTCTCCGAGGTCAAGCTGGGCCTGATCCCGGCGACCATCGCCCCCTATGTCATCGAAGCAGTCGGCGCTCGCCGCGCCCGCCAGCTGTTCCTGACGGCCAACATCTTCGACGCCGACTACGCTGCCCACGCGGGCCTGATCGATCTGGTCCTGCCGGAAGGCTCGGTGGACGAGTTCATCTCCATGCTGACCGACAGCCTGACTACCTGCGCCCCCGGCGCCATGGGCGAGGCCAAGCGTCTGGTGAACGACGTGGCCGGCAAGGACATCGACCATCGCCTGCTGGAAGAGACCGCCAAGCGCATCGCCCGCGCTCGCGTCTCGGAAGAAGGCCAGGAAGGCGTCCGCGCCTTCCTCGACAAGCGCGCGCCGAACTGGGCGCAGTAAAAACTACTTCTTCCTCCCCGTCCCTGATGGGGAGGGGGACCACGAAGTGGTGGAGGGGGCGGCGCTGACGACAGCCGTGGAGTCGCCCCCTCCGTCACGTCGCCTTCGGCGCCGCGCCACCTCCCCATTCGCTTTGCGAACAGGGAGGAGCAAGATGGGGCAGACCGCCGGTTTTCTCGCAGAGGCAGAGTTTAAGACCGCCATGTTCAAGTCCGTCCTGGTCGCCAATCGCGGCGAGATCGCCTGCCGCGTCTTCCGCACCGCTCGCCGCATGGGCCTGCGCACCATCGCTGTCTATTCCGAGGCTGACGCTCAGGCGCTGCACGTTCGCGAGGCGGACGAGGCTGTGCTGATCGGCCCGGCGGCGGCGCGCGAATCCTATCTGGATGCGGCCAAGGTGCTGGCGGCGGCCAAGGCGACGGGGGCGGAGGCCATCCACCCCGGCTATGGCTTCCTGTCCGAGAACGCCGACTTCGCCGAGGCCGTCATGGCGGCGGGCATCGTCTGGATCGGCCCGCAGCCGTCCTCGATCCGCGCCATGGGTCTGAAGGACGCGGCCAAGAAGCTGATGATCGAGGCGGGCGTGCCCGTCACCCCCGGCTATCAGGGCGAGGACCAGTCGGTCGAGACGCTGACGGCCGAGGCGAACCGCATCGGCTTCCCGGTCCTGATCAAGGCGGTCGCCGGCGGCGGCGGCAAGGGCATGAAGAAGGTCGATCGCGCCGAGGACTTCGCCGACGGTCTGGCCTCGGCCCAGCGCGAGGGCCAGTCCTCCTTCGGCGACCCGCGCGTGCTGATCGAGAGCTACATCACCCGCCCGCGCCACATCGAGGTGCAGGTCTTCGGCGACAGCCATGGCAACGTCGTCCACCTGCATGAACGCGACTGCTCGCTGCAACGCCGCCACCAGAAGGTGATCGAAGAGGCCCCGGCGCCCGGCATGGATCAGGCGACGCGCGAGGCCGTCACCGCCGCCGCCGTCCGCGCCGCCAAGGCCGTGAACTATCAGGGCGCGGGAACCATCGAGTTCATCGCCGACGCTTCTGACGGGCTGAAGGCCGACCGCATCTGGTTCATGGAGATGAACACCCGGCTGCAGGTCGAGCACCCGGTCACTGAATCCATCACCGGCGTCGATCTGGTCGAGTGGCAGCTGCGCGTTGCGGCGGGCCAGCCCATTCCGCTGGCCCAAGCCGACATTCCGATGAAGGGCTGGGCCATGGAGGCCCGCCTCTATGCCGAGGACCCGGCCCACGGCTTCCTGCCGTCCATCGGGCGGCTGGACCACTTCGTCATGCCCGACGACATTCGCGTTGATACGGGCGTGGAGCAGGGCGGCGAGGTCAGCCAGTTCTACGACCCGATGATCGCCAAGCTGATCGTCCACGCCGACAGCCGCGAAGCCGCCGCTGCGCGTCTGGCCAACGCCTGCCGCGAGGTCGAGGTCTGGCCCGTCCGCACCAACGCCGGCTTCCTGGCCCGCTGCCTGGACCACCCGCGCTTCGTCGAGGGCGACGTGGACACGGGCTTCATCGCGGCGGAAGGCGAGGGGCTGTTCACACGCCCCGTTCGGCCCGAGGTCGCGGCCGCCGGCGCCGCGCATCGGTTTGAGGAGCAGCGCCGCGCGTCGCTGTCGCCGGTCGATGACGGAACATCGCCGTGGGCCGCCTATCGCGGCGACATCGCCGGATTCAGAATGAACAGGCCCGCGGCGCTGGCCGTGAAGACGACGATGAACGGCGAGGCCTATGCGGCGTCGCTGGTCGAGCGACGGAAAGGTCATGCCGCCTGGTATGACGTCACCGCGTCGAGCACGGTTGAACGGGTGGCGCCCGGAGGCGTCTCGCCTGATGATCTCCAGTCGGGAATCTGGGTCGGCGATGATTTCGTCAGGTCCTTTGAAACGAGTGACAGCACGGTGCTGTTCGACGACGGCGAGGCGATCGAGTTCGCGGACTGGCGCGCCAAGGCGACCGGCGCGAGCGGCTCCGCCTCCGACGGCGGCCTTCGCGCGCCCATGCCGGGCAAGATCGTCGCCGCGCCCGCCAAGGCCGGTGACATCGTGACCAAGGGCCAGCCCATCGTGGTGCTGGAGGCCATGAAGATGGAGCACGCCCTGACTGCGCCCTTCGACGGCGTGGTGGCCGAGTTCAACGTCGCGGTCGGCGATCAGGTCGTGGACGGCGCGGTCCTGGCCGTGGTGAAGGCCGAGGGAGAGGCGAAATGATCCTTGCGGCGATGATGGCGACGGCGCTTCTGGGCGCCGATCTGAGCGATATGCCGGCGGCGTCCCAGGCGGATCTGCAGTGCATGGGTCTGCTGGCGGTGGCGATCGACGACCCGGCGCTCTCGGAAACGCTGAAGCAGCAGTATTCGGGCGGCATGATGTATTATCTGGGCCGTCTGGAAGGCCGCGACCCCCAGACAAACTGGGTGCGACGGATGCTGGACTATACCGACAGCACGCCGGTCCAGCAGGTGCGTTCGCACAGCCAGAGGTGCGGCCATGAACTGATCGCCAAGGGGCAGGAAATCTTCACCCTGCTCGATCGATAGGGCCTAGCCGGGTCTGGTCATCGCGGCGCCGGGCGACTAGGTGGGCCCCATGCCCCTTCACATGATCAAACTCTGCGTCGGCGTGTCCGAGGTCGAGACCCTGGAGGCGAACGCCGCGCGGTCCGACTGGCGCATCGTCCACACCCGCATGACGCCCAAGCGCGCCGCCGAGATCGAGGACGGCGGTTCGCTCTACTGGGTCATGAAGGGCTCGGTGACCTGCCGTCAGCGCATTCTCGAGATCACGACCGTGGGCGAGGGCAAGGAGAGCCGCTGCGAGATCAAGCTGGACAGCACTGTCATCCGCACCGCGCCCCTGGCCCGGCGGCCGTTTCAGGGCTGGCGCTATTTCGAGCCCAAGGACGCGCCGCCGGACCTGTCCGTGGCCGAGGCGACGGACCTGCCCGACGACCTGGCGCGCGAACTGCGTGAACTCGGCGCTTGGTGACCCTTTCGTGGCTTTAGGCCGCAAGTGTTGACCTTTGCTCGCCGTCGTGGCCTGTCCCGGCTCCCATGACCAACGCCCTGTTCAGCTTCAAAACCCGTCAGACCCTGTCCGAGCTGCTGAAGCTGGCCTGGCCGGTCGTGCTGGCGCGTCTGGGCATCATGACCATGGGCCTGACCGACGCCATCGTCGTCGGCCACTACGCCAGCCGCGAGCTGGCCTTCCATTCGCTCGCCTGGGCGCCGTCCTCGGTCGTCCTGACCACGGCGGTCGGCCTGATGATGGGGGTGCAGGTCATGACCGCCCGCTTGCTGGGCGAGGGCCGCAAGGACGAGGTGGGCGCGGTCCTGCGTCGCGGGACCGTCTATGCGTTGCAGATCGGCATTGTCTCCATGATCGCCCTGATGGCGCTGGGGCCGTTCGGTCTGATGCACATGGGTCTGGAAGACGGGCTGGGCGAGGGCGCTTCGCCGGTGCTGATGATCTTCGCCCTGTCCATGCCTGCCTATCTGATCTCGGTCGCGGCTCAGTTCTTCCTTGAGGGCCTGCATCGGCCCAAGGCCGGCATGGTCGCCATGTGGGTGGCCAATGCGGTCAACCTGGGTCTGAACCTGCTGCTGGTCCCCGACATTCTGGGCCTCGGTATGCACGGCGCCCAGGCCTCGGCCTGGGCCACCTTCGGCGCTCGTATGGCGCTGGCCATCTTCCTGGTCATCTTCATCCTGCGCCTGCCCGAGGCCAAGGCATGGGGCCTGTTCAACAAGCCCAAGCGCGACAAGGTCGTCGAGCGCGAGCAGATGAAGGTGGGCTTCGGCGCCGGTTCGTCCAACTTCATCGAGGTCGGGGCGTTCGCCGCCATGACCCTGTTCGCCGGTCAGCTGGGCGCGGCCGAGACCGCCAGCTGGGCCGTGGTCATCAACGTCTCCGCCATCGTCTTCATGGTGCCCATGGGGCTGTCGTCCGCGACGGCGGTTCTGGTGGGCCGCAGCTACGGCGCGGGCGACAAGGCCGGGGTCATGCGCGGCGGTCTGGCGGGGATCGGCGTGGTCACGGTCCTGGCCTTCATCATCGCCATCGGCCTGTGGCTGACCGCGCCCCTGGTGGTCAGCGCCTATACGACCGACCCGGCCATCCTGGCCATCGCGGCCCCGGCCCTGGTGCTGGCGACCCTCTTCTTTGTCGCAGATGCTCAACAGGTCGTGGCCGCTCAGGCCAACCGCGCGGCGGGCGATGTCGTCTGGCCGACGCTGATGCACCTGCTGTCCTATGGCGTCATCATGATCCCGCTGGGCTGGTGGCTGGCGCACCGGATCGGCGTGGACGGCCTGGTCTGGTCGGTCATCGTGGCCAGCCTGATCTCGGGCGCGCTGCTGACGGGGCGCTTTGTGCGGATCGCCAAGCGGCTTCCGGCCTGATCCTGCTTTCTCCCTCCCCTTCATGGGGAGGGAGAGGCGAAGCAGGTGACGCCTTCGGTTTCGCCCTCTATATCCGTCTGCTTCCTCCCGCAGACTGGACGACCATGGCCCGCATCCTCATCACCTCGGCGCTGCCCTACATCAACGGCATCAAGCACCTTGGGAATCTGGCCGGGTCCATGTTGCCCGCCGATGTCTGGGCGCGGTTCATGCGCGGGCGCGGCCACGACGTCCTCTATGTCTGCGCCACCGACGAGCACGGCACCCCGGCCGAGCTGGCCGCCGCCGCCGCCGGGCAGGACGTCCGCACCTATTGCGACGAGCAGCACGAGGTCCAGAAGAAGGCCGGCGAGGCCTTCAGCCTGTCGTTCGACGTCTTCGGCCGCAGCTCCAACGCTCCGAACACCCGCCTGACCCAGCACTTCGCCAAGGTGCTGGAGGAGCGTGGCCTGATCGAGGAACGCGTCGACCGGATGATCTATTCGATCGACGACGCCCGCTTCCTGCCCGACCGCTATGTCGAGGGCACCTGCCCGCACTGCGGCTACGAAAAGGCGCGCGGCGATCAGTGCGACAACTGCGGCCGCCTGCTGGACCCGACCGACCTGATCAATCCCTATTCGGCGGTTTCGGGCAGCCGCAACCTTGAGGTCCGCGACACCCGCCACCTTTACCTGCTGCAGACCAAGGTGGCCGACGACGTGCGTGGTTGGGTGGACGCCCGGTCAGAGGGCTGGCAGCCGCTGGCCCGCTCCATCGCCTACAAGCATCTGGACGAGGGCCTGATCGACCGCGGCATCACGCGTGACCTGAAGTGGGGCGTGCCGGTCGTCGGTCCCGACGGCGGGCCGCGTCCGGGCATGGAGGGCAAGGTCTTCTACGTCTGGTTCGACGCCCCCATCGAATACATCGGCGCGACCGAGGAATGGGCTGAAGCTTCGGGCGGAAACTGGCGCTCGTGGTGGCGTCTGGACGAGGGCGCGGACGACGTCCGCTACGTCCAGTTCATGGGCAAGGACAACGTGGCCTTCCACACCGTCAGCTTCCCCGCCACCATCCTGGGCTCGGGCGAGCCGTGGAAGACCGTCGATCAGCTCAAGGCCTTCAACTGGTTGAACTGGTACGGCGGCAAGTTCTCGACCAGCATGGGTCGGGGCGTTTTCATGGATCAGGCGCTGGAGCTGCTGCCGGCCGACTACTGGCGCTGGCACCTGACGGCCTATGGTCCGGAGCACTCCGACGCGGCCTTCACCTGGGAACAGTTCCAGGCGACGACGAACAAGGACCTGGCCGACGTCCTGGGCAACTTCGTCAACCGCATCGTCAAGTTCACGGAATCCAAGTTCGACGGCGTCGTGCCCGAGGGCGGCGAGGCCGGCCCGCTGGAGGTCAAGCTGGCTGCCGACATCAAGGCCGGTCTGGAAAACCTGACCGCCGAGTTCGAGGCCATGGAGTTCCGCAAGGCGGCTCAGGCCGCGCGCGCGCTGTGGGTCATGGGCAATGAATACCTGCAGGAAGCCGCCCCCTGGACGGCGCTGAAGACCGACCGTGACCGCGCCGCCGTGGTGGTGCGCACCGGCCTGTCGCTGGTCGCCCTGTTCGCCCGCATCACCGTGCCCTTCATGCCCGGCAGCGCCGAACGCATCGGCGCGACGGTCAGCACGACGGACCTGTCCTGGCCCCAGGCTGATGAAAACCTGCTGACCCTGGTGCCCGCCGGTCAGACGGTCGCCGCTCCCGCCGTCCTGTTCGCCAAGATCGAGGACGCCCAGGTCGCCGAATGGGCCGAACGCTTCGGCGGCGCCGAGGGCTGAGTCTTCCAAGCGCTGGATACAGAAAAGGCCCGGATCGCTCCGGGCCTTTTCGCTATTCACCCGTAGCAGGCGAAGCTTAGTCCTTGCGTGGGGCGGGCAGGAATCCCAGACGCGCAGCGCCGAACAGGGCCAGCAGACCCGTCAGCAGGATCATCGCCCATTCCGTCAGGGTCGGAACGGGAGTGGGAACCGCGGATGCCACGCCAATATTGGCGCTATCCCTATAGACGCAGCCGTTTGCGTCGGTAACTGTAACGGAATAGGCGCCCTCTCCCAGCCCTGTAGCGGTTGCCCCTGCACCTCCAGTGGGCGACCATGAATAGGTATAGGGCGTGGTCGCTCCGCTGGGACTGACTGTGGCCGATCCATCCGTTGCACCCGCTGACGTGACGTCGGTCTTGCTGATGTTTGCGCTGAAGGCGGCGGGCTCCGAAACGGTGACGGGTTGCACGATGGAAGTCGTCCCATCAGATATCGTGACGCTGTAGGCGCCGGCCGGCAGACCCGTCGCAGTCGCCGCCGACCCACCCATCGGCGCCCAAGCATAGGTATATAGTCTAACACCGCCGCTTGGCGTGATTGTCCCTGTGCCATTGGCGCCCCCTGTGCATGAAACACTGGTGCTGGAGGAGGTCGCTGTGATCTGGGCGTGGGCTCCGCCCGCGACGGACAGGTAGAGGGTTGCCGCAGCAAGCGACCAGGAAAGTGCGTCTTTCTGAGTGCCGGGCTCGGCTGACGTAAGAAAAAGGCCCGGATCGCTCCGGGCCTTTTCTTCAGTTCGTCGATGGCGTTACGGCCGGTTCCGGCGGCGGTGTCTGTTGCTCTCGCCCGCCGGGCAGGGCGGCGGGGGTGGCGTGTTTGCTGCCCGCGCTGGCGTGTTTCATGTGCTTGGCCTGTTCCTCCGCCCCGATGTCGAGGAAGGCGGGGGCCGAGGCGTTGAACTGGTCGGCGTGGCCGGTGCGGACGATGACCGAGCGACCGCCGTCCCAGATCATGTGCAGGGCGACATACAGAACAATGACCAGGCCGATATAGGCGATCCAGCGATAGCGGTTCAGCAGCTTGGCGATGAAGCTGGCGGCCAGGCCCATCAGGGCGATCGACAGGATCAGGCCGAAGACCATGATCCAGGGGTGGTCATGGCTGGCGCCGGCGACGGCCAGGACATTGTCCAGGCTCATGGTCAGGTCGGCGATCATGATCTGGATCAGGGCCGCGCCGAAGGTCTTGCGCTTCAGACCCAGTTCCTCGGGCGAGGGGCCGCCGCCATGTTCGATGGCCATGGCCCGTTCGATCTCGGCCTCGGCCTCGGCCTGATCATGGGTCGCCTGCTCGCGCAGTTCGCGCCACATCTTCCAGCACACCCACAACAGCAGGAAGCCGCCCGCCAGCAGCAGGCCGACGATGGCCAGAAGCTGGACGGTGATCAGGGCCAGGCCGATGCGCATGACGACGGCGGCGGCCAGGCCGATCAGGATGGCTTTGCGGCGCTGTTCCTGGGGCAGGGCGGCGGCGGCCAGGCCCACGGCCACGGCGTTGTCGCCGGCCAGGACGAGGTCGATCATCAGGACCTTGCCGAGGGCGGAGGCCTGACTGAGCAGATGGGGGTCTGAAAGGAATTCCATCCGGGTTTCTTAAGCCCCGGGCCGGGCTGCGCCAAGACGCCGCAGCGGCAAAGTCACGCTCCCGCCGACCCATATCCCATGACAGGGCGGCCGGCGGGAGGGATCAATCAGCCGGCGTTCTGCGCGCGCGCGGCTTCATAGAGGGCGATAGCCGCCGCGTTGGACACGTTCAGGCTCTCGAAGCCGCCCGGCATGGGGATCTTGGCCATGACGTCGCAATGCTCGGCCACCAGACGGCGCACGCCGTCGCCTTCGGAGCCCATGACCAGAACGGTCGGGCGCGAATCAAGCGCCTGTTCCAGCGACAGCTCGGCCGATCCGTCCAGACCGACGGCGCGCCAGCCCATGTCGGCCAACTTCTCCAGTGCGCGGCTCAGATTCGTGACGCGGGCGCAGGGCAGGCGTTCGGTGGCGCCGGCCGCCGCCTTGGCCAGCGCCCCCGCCAGGGCGGGCGAATGCCGATCCTGCACGACGATGCCCTTGGCCCCGAACGCCAGGGCCGAACGGAAGATGGCGCCGACGTTCTGGGTGTCGGTCAGTTGATCCAGCATGACGATGACGCCTTGGGCGTCCTCGGCGATGTCTTCCAGCGAGACGCCTTCCAGCGGTTGGACCTTGAAGACCATGCCCTGGTGAACGGCGCCGGCGGGCAGCAAACGGGCGAGGGCGGTCGAATCAATCACCTCGATTCGGTGGCCGTTCGCCAGATTTTCCCGTTCGATTTCAGCGGCTCGGTCCTCTGTGACCATCAAACGGCCCATGCCGCGACGCGCCGGATTGGCCAAGGCGGCTAAAACGGGATGGCGGCCCCAGAGAAAATTATCCGCATCGGCCTTGCCGCGCGGGCCTTTGGGGGCTGAATCGCCCCCAGAACGGCCTGTTGGCGTGGGTGACCAACCTTTCTCGGGCCGACTTTCCACGCGTTTGTGGAAAGACTGCTTTTTACCGGGTTTCCGGTCGTTGCGTTCTGAAAATGACGACACTATAAGACGGCCTCCGATTTGGGCCCTAGGGCTTCGGGTCAGGCGCTTCCTCTACTGCAGGCGTCGCCGGACACGAAGGCTTTCGCGACAAAATGATCGAAAGATCGTGGTGTTGCGTATCCAGACCGGTTTTGAAAATGCGCGCTGGGGGAATGTCCCGAGTGGCAAAGGGGGGGGACTGTAAATCCCCTGCGTAAGCTTCGAAGGTTCGAGTCCTTCTTCCCCCACCACGCGCATTTTTCGAGGCCGAGAGGACGGGAAATCCAGAAAAGGAATCGGGTGCGGAAACGCCAACCTCTCACGGGGTTGGGGCAACGCATTCTTCGCGCGGGTATAGCACAATGGTAGTGCAGCAGCCTTCCAAGCTGAGGATGTCGGTTCGATCCCGTCTACCCGCTCCAGGTTTTTTGAACTGAGCAGAAGCGCCCCTCCGCTTTGGACCCGGGCCACAGGAGTTTGGCCATGGCCAAGGAAAAGTTCGAACGCACTAAGCCGCACTGCAACATCGGCACGATCGGCCACGTTGACCACGGCAAGACGACGCTGACGGCGGCGATCACGATGACGCTGGCGAAGGCTGGCGGCGCCA
>Ga0308157_10003393_pt1 | contig 23332 bp, 24 predicted proteins | sample PhyBR1_FD_201035 | JGI IMG/M metagenome (GOLD analysis project Ga0308157, IMG submission 201035) | Phyllosphere microbial communities from UC Gill Tract Community Farm, Albany, California, United States - DLSLB.R1 | ecosystem: Host-associated > Plants > Phyllosphere > Unclassified | place: USA...
GATTCGCACCCCGACAACCGCTCGGAGCGTGCGTACGACCTCGCCCGCGAGACCCTCGCCGACTTCGCGCAGACCGCATGGGACCACGGTGCGACGTTCCTCATGGAGACGTACGTCAACAACGTCATCGGATCCGTACGCGAGGCCGCGCGCGCATTCCACGACGTGAACCACCCGGGGCTCGAGCTGCTGATGGACCCGACGAACTTCTTCGACGCCGACAACATCGACGATCAGAAGGGCACCCTCGACGAGGTCTTCGATGTGCTCGGCGACCGCGTGCGCGTCGCCCATGCGAAGGACGTCAAGCGCGCGGGCGCCGACAAACAGGAGAAGCATGCCGACATCGGCGATGACGACGCGCTTGCGTCGCACACGTTCCGCGGTGTCGGCGAGATCGAGCTGCCCGCCGCGGGTCTGGGCGACATGGACTACGACCACTACGTCAAGCGCCTCTCGGAGCGGTCGCCGAACGTGCCGCTCATCATCGAGCACCTCGACGAGCCCGACGTACCGCGCGCGAAGGCGTTCATCGACGAGGTCCTGAAGCGCCAGGGCGTGTGACACCCGCGCGGGGGCCGCATAGCGCGACCCCCGCGCAGTAGCCATCGGAGAGGAAGACCATGGAGATCAGGCCGGGCCTGCACCGCATCGAAGCACCGATCGGCGTGCGCTTCATCGCGATGCATCTGTTCACCGGGCCGAACGGCGCACTGCTGTTCGATACGGGCGTCGACGGATCGGTCGAGGGAACGCTGCTGCCGTACCTCGCCGAGCAGAAGATCGATCCCGCGTCGATCCGGTGGGTAGTGAGCTCGCACTGCGACTTCGACCACACGGGCGGCAACGCCGCGCTCAAGGCTGCGGCTCCCGACGCCGAGTTCCTTGCAGGTGCCGCGGATCAGCTCATGACCGAGAACCTCGAGGTGTTGATCGCAGGCCGGTACGGCGAGTTCGCCCGTGCCGACGGCTTCGACGACCCGGCCGAGACGACCGCGGAGATCCGCTCGTCCACCCGCCTCGTCGGCGTCGACCGCGTGCTCACGGGCGGCGAGACGTTCGATCTCGGGGCGGGCCGGCTCATCGAGGTGCTCGCCGCTCCCGGCCATTCGCCCGGGCACCTCGCGCTGTGGGACGCGGCGAACGACACGCTTGCGATCTCCGACGCCGTGCTCGGCGAGACGGTGCCGACCGCCGGGGGCGATCCCGCCTTCCCGCCGACGTACCGCGACACGATCGCCTACGTCGACACGATCGCTCGACTGCGCGCATTCGATGCGTCGCTGCTGCTGACGGCGCACTATCCCGTCTATGAAGGCGACGACGTCACCGGTTTCCTCGACGCGTCCACCGCATACACCGATCGGATCGACCGTGCGATCGAGCGGCATCTCACGGCCGAGATGACGTCGCTCGAGCTGATCCGCGCGGCGGCTTCCGACCTCGGCCCATGGCCGGCCGCCGCGGCCGACTACCTGATCTTTCCGATGACCGGAAACCTCGAGCGCCTCGCGATGTCTGGGAGCATCGTCGAGGGATGCCGAGACGGCATCCGCACGTGGAAGTGGGCCTCATGAGCGAGACCAGAGTGCGCATCGGCGCCATCGGTGCGGGATGGTGGGCGACGAGCAATCATTTCCCGCTGATGAAGGACCACCCCGACGTCGACCTGGTCGGTGTCTGCGGCATCGGCGACGACCTCGAGAAGATCCGCGAGACGTTCGGGTTCGAGTTCGCGACGGAGAACGCGGACGAACTGCTCGATGCCGACATCGACGCGGTCATCATCGCGACGCCGCACGACCTCCACCACGATCTCGCATCGCGCGCGCTCGAGCGCGGTCTGCACGTCCTGTGCGAGAAGCCGATGACGCTGAACGCTCACGATGCGTGGGATCTCGCACAGCGCGCAGAAGAGGCCGGCACGGTGTTCCTCGTGCCGTACGGATGGAATTACAAGCCCTTCACGATCGAGGCGAAGCGCATCCTCGACTCCGGTGCGATCGGCGACATCCAGTTCGTCTCGTGCAACATGGCCTCGCCGACGCGCGGTCTGTTCGGCAGCGACCCGAGCTACATGCTCGAGCTCTGGAACTCCGAGACCGCGCCGAACCCGACGACGTGGTCGAGCCCCGAGCACGGGGGCGGCTACGCGCACGGTCAGGTGACGCACTCGTCGGCTCTGCTGTTCTGGCTCACGGGACTGCGCGCATCCTCGGTCGCCGGTCGCGTGTCGACAGCCGGCGCGCCGGTCGATCTGTTCGATGCGGGCGTCGTGCACTTCGAGGGGGGAGCCCTCGGATCGGTCTCGGGGGCGGCGACCCTCGCCGACGGAGCCCGCTATCAGATCGATATCCGGCTCTTCGGCACCGAGGGCACGCTCATGATCGACGTCGAGAGGGAGCGCGTGAGCCTGCACCGGTACGACGGCACGCGCGAGGACATCGAGATCCCGCCGGGCGAGGGCGACTACGAATGCCTCGTTCCGCCCGTGAGGTTCATCGACCTCATCACGGGGCGTGCGACCGACAACAACTCCGACGTCACCGTCGCGGCGCGCTCCGTAGAACTGATCGACGCGCTGCTCCGCTCATCCGCGGCCGGCGGCGCAGAAACAACCGTCTGACAGAAAAGGCACGTGACATGACTGATCCCCGCACACGCGGCGTCCTCGAGGGCTACCGCGTCGTCGACTGCTCGATCGCGATGGCCGGGCCGTTCGCCGCCCAGCGGCTCGGTGACCTCGGCGCAGATGTCGTGAAGGTCGAGCCCACCGCGGGAGAGTGGCAGCGGTTCGCGGCCGCGGGAGGCGCGAAGGGCAACGAGATCAACGTGTCGTTCCTCGCGCTCAACCGCAACAAGCGATCGCTCGCCGTCGACCTCAAGAGCGAAGACGGCAAGAACATCGTGCGAGAGCTCATCGCCGGCGCCGACGTGTTCCTGCAGAACTACCGCCCGGGCGTCGCCGCACGCCTCGGTCTCGACTACGAGACACTGCGGCAGATCAATCCGTCGCTCGTGTACGTGTCGATCTCGGGATACGGCGAAGACGGCCCGTACCGCGACCGTCCCGGTCAGGACATGTTGCTGCAGGCGATGACGGGATCGATGCTCTCGGGCGGACGCGACGGCGAGCCGCCGCGAGCGGCAGGGCTCTTCCTCGCCGACGCGGTCACGGCGTCGACGGCGTTCGAAGGCGTGCTCGCCGCGCTGCTGCACCGTGAGCGCACGGGCGAGGGCCAGCTCGTGACGGTCAACATGCTCGACGCCCTCACGACGCTGCAGATGCAGGAGCTGAGCGTGTACACGGTCGGCGGCGTGCCGCAGAAGCGCGGATCCGAACCGAATGCGCACGTGTACATCCGCGCGCCATACGGCGTCTTCGCGACGAGCGACGGTTTCCTGGCGCTCGCATTCGCGGACCTCGAGACGCTCGGCCGCGTCTTCGACGAACCCGAGCTTCTCGGCCTCGACCCCGAGGAGCACGGGTGGACGCACCGCGACGAGCTGTTCGCGCTCGTATCGGCTCATCTCGTCACGCGCACGACGCAGCACTGGCTCGACACGCTGCTGCCCGAGGGCGTGTGGGTCGGTCCGGTGTACGGCTATGACGAACTCGTCGACGACCCGCAGGTCGCTCACAACGGCACCTTCGTCGAGTACGACCACCCGACGGAGGGGCGGATCAAGACACCGGGCTTCCCGTACCGCTTCGGCAGGACGCCCGCCCGCATCGACCGGGGCGCGCCGCTCGTCGGCCAGCACACGAGCGAGATCCTCGCCGAGCTCGGTCTGGACCGCGATCGCGTGCAGTCGCTGCTCTCGTCCGGTGCCGTCGCCGAGACGCGCACGTGACCGATTTCGTCGGTCTCACGTGGGATCATCCGCGCGGCCGCGTCGCGCTCGAAGCCGCCTCGGGCGACATCGGCGCGGGAGACACGATCCGCTGGGAGGCTCAGTCTCTCGAGGGGTTCGAGTCGGCGCCGATCGATGAGCTCGCCGACCGCTACGACCTGATCGTGCTCGATCATCCGCACCTGGGCGATGCCGTCTCGTCATCGAGCCTGCACCCGCTCGACAGGCTCTTCTCCGCGGAACAGATCGCCGTATGGAGCGCCGGCGCGGTCGGGCCGTCGATTGCGTCGTACACGTGGGGCGGGCACCTGTGGGCGCTTCCCCTGGATGCGGCGACGCAGGTATCCGTGCGTCGTGCCGCGGCGCTGGCGCAGGCCCCCGCCACATGGGCGGAGCTCGTCGAGGCGTCGGCGCAGCACGCGGTCGCGCTGAGCCTCGCCGGCCCGCACGCGTTCCTCACGCTGTGTTCGGTGGCTGTCGCTCTGGGAGACGACCCCGGGGTCGGCGACCGGTGCTTCGCCCGCGGCACGGCGCTCGACGCGCTCGAGATCATGACGGAGGTCGCCGCGCGCGCACCTGCCGGATCGGCCGCCCTCAACCCGATCGGCCTGCTCGACCGCATGCGCGATGAGCGCGACATCGACCTCGTTCCGCTCGTGTACGGGTACGTGAACTACAGCTCCGATGAGATCCGCTTCGAGGCGCCGCCAAGCGAGGCGCGAAGCGGATCGACGATCGGCGGAACCGGCATCGCCCTGTCGCGGCGCGCAGATCCGAGCCCCGCGCTCCTCGCCCACCTCGGGTGGCTGATGAGCGACGAGGCGCAGCGCGGATTCATCCCCGGGCATCAGGGCCAGCCCGCGCTGCGGTCGGCCTGGCGCGACCCGGAGGTCGATGCGGCCGCGCGCGGCTTCTACTCGGCCACGCTCGACACCATCGAGCAGGCGTGGGTGCGTCCCCGCTTTCCCGGCTACATTCCGTTCCAGTCCTCGGCCTCCGCGCTCGTGCGCGCCGCTGTGGGCGGAGAGCTCTCGGCCTCCCGCGCACTCGATGAGATCGACAGCGCATTCGCCACCGTCCTGAAGGAGCAGTCATGACCACAGATCTCGTTCTCGTCGAGCGATCCGGGTCCGTCGCCACGGTGCGGCTGAACCGTCCGGAGAAGCTCAACGCCGTCACACAGCAGATGAGCGACGAGCTCGTGCGTATCGTGCGCGACCTCAACGATGCCCCCGACGTCCGTGCCGTCGTTTACACAGGCACCGGCCGCGCCTTCAGCGCCGGCAGCGACATCTCGACGCTCGATCAGTATCCGACGCCCTGGAGCTTCCGCAACCGTCGGGACTACTGCGACGCGCTGCGCGAGCTGCGCAAGCCCGTCGTGGCGGCCGTCAACGGGTTCGCCTTCGGCGGCGGCCTCGAGGCCTCGCTCACCTGTGACATCCGCGTTGCGGCGGACACCGCGACATTCGCGGCGCCGGAGGTCAAACTGGGATGGGTCGGCGGCGGCGGAATGTCCGCTCTGCTGGCGAACTCGATCGGGGCATCGAACGCGGCCCTGATGCTGATGACGGGAGACGCGATCGATGCGGAGCAGGCGCTGGCATGGGGCCTCGTCAGCGAGGTCATGCCCGCTGACGAGGTCGTCGGGCGTGCTCAGGCCATCGCCGGGGCCATCGCGCGGCGCCCGCCGATCGCCGCCGAGTCGGCGAAGGCGAACCTCCGGGCAGCGTGGAATCTGCCGCAGGATCAGGCGATCGCGTACGAGCGCGAGATGCAGTCGATCGCCTTCGCAACCGATGATGCGGCGGAGGGCCGCGCCGCGTTCGCTGAGAAGCGCGACGGCGTCTTCCGCGGCCGCTGATCCTGAACAACGACGACACGGAGGAGCACCCATGACGAACTGGATTCCCGACGCCGCGAGCGTCCTGCCCGATGATGCCGATCGCGCGCTGCTGGTGGGCCGCGCTCAGACGCCCGACGGACCGAGCGTCGTCGTGCTGCGCGGGAGCGAGCTCGTCGACGTCTCCCGCACGTTTCCCACGATGCGCGACCTCACCGAGCGTGCGGATCCTGCAGCCGCCGTGCGGTCCGCCGAGGGCGCCGTCATTGGTCCCTTCGCCGATGTCTGGGCGAACACGGAGCCGGATGGGCGCGATGCCTCTCGGCCGTACTTGCTCTCGCCGATCGACCTGCATGTCGTGAAGGCGTCGGGTGTGACGTTCCCCGTGTCGATGCTGGAACGCATGATCGAGGAGCGGGCGCGCGGTGAGGCGGCGTCGGCCGACGGCATCCGTGAGACCGTGCTCGCCGCGATCGGCGGTGATCTCGCTGATCTCGTTCCCGGATCCGCAGAGGCGATGCGCCTCAAGGAGGTGCTGATCGAGCAGGGCATGTGGAGTCAGTACCTCGAGGTCGGCATCGGACCCGATGCCGAGATCTTCTCGAAGGCGCCGGTGCTCGCGACGGTCGGGTCGGGCGTCGACGTCGGCGTGCTGGCCGAGTCGGAGTGGAACAACCCCGAGCCCGAGGTCGTGATCGTCGTCGCCAGCGACGGCCGCATCGTCGGGGCGATGCTCGGCAACGATGTCAACCTGCGCGACATCGAGGGCCGCAGCGCGCTGCTGCTCGGGCGCGCCAAGGACAACAACGCCTCGGCATCGGTCGGCCCGCTGATCCGATTGTTCGACGAGGGCTTCGCACTCGACGACGTGCGCCGCGAGACGGTGTCGCTGTCGGTGACGGGCGATGACGGCTTCCGCATGGCGGCCGAATCGCACATGGAGCGGATCAGTCGCGACCCGGCCGACCTCGCCGCGCAGGCCTCGGGGGCGCACCACCAGTATCCGGATGGATTCGTGCTCTATCTCGGCACCATGTTCGCACCGACCGATGACCGCGGAGAGGCGGGCCGCGGGTTCACCCACCATGTGGGAGACGTCGTGACGATCGCCTCGCCGAGGCTCGGTTCGCTCGTGAACCGCGTGCAGCACGCGGAAGCGCTCGCCCCGTGGTCCTTCGGCATCGCCGACCTCATGACGAACCTCGCACGCCGCGGGCTCCTCACGTGAGTCAGCGTCCGACGAGCCCCGACTCGTAGGCGAGGATCACGAGCTGCACGCGGTCGCGCGCGTCGAGCTTCTGCAGCAGGCGTGAGATGTGGGTCTTGACGGTCGAGATCGACAGGAAGAAGTGCGCCGCGAGCTCGTCATTGGTCATGCCCTCGCCGATCGCGATGAGGATCTCGCGCTCGCGGGGCGTGAGCACCTCGAGTCTCGTCGCGTCGGCCGGGGCGGGCGCCTCGACGAACTGTTCGATCATGCGGGCCGTCACGCGCGGCGCGAGCGCGGCGTCTCCGGAATGCACCGCGCGGATCGCACCGAGCAGTTCCGGCGGCCGGGCATCCTTCAGCAGGAACCCGCTCGCGCCCGCGCGCAGGGCGGCGAACGCGTACTCGTCGAGGTCGAAGGTCGTGAGCACGAGGATCCGCGGAGCATCGTCGCGCGCCGTGATCTGCTCGGTCGCGGCGATGCCGTCGAGCCCGGGCATCCGCACGTCCATGAGGATGACGTCGATGCCGCCCGCAGAGGCGAGTGCGAGGGCCGCGTGACCGTCTGAGGCCTCGGCCACGACCTCGATGTCGGGCTGAGCATCGAGCATCATGCGCAGTCCCATGCGTACGAGCTCCTGGTCGTCGACGATCGCGACGCGAATATCGGTCATGCTTCTCCTGGGAGGTCGAGGACGGCTCTGACGCGCCAGCGTCCGTCCGGGCGCGGGCCCGCTTCGAGGCTGCCCCCGGTGAGGGCGGCGCGTTCGCGCATGCCCACGAGTCCGCGGCCCGAGCCGTCCGACGGCGCGGGGTCGTGCGTGGTCTCGTTGTCGATGGTGAGGGTGACGACGCCGTCGGCAGTGCGGCTGATGACATCGACCCGGCGCGTGCCGGGCGCATGCCGCAGCACGTTGGTGAGCGACTCCTGCACGATGCGATACGCGGCGAGCGAGACGCTGCCGGGCGGTATGGGGTCGCCCTCGCTGCGCCACGTGACCGGCATGCCAGCGTCGCGGAACTGCGTGATCAGGGATCCGATGCCGTCGGCGCCCGGTTGCGGTGCGAGCTCCGCGGCGGATCCGGGAGTGCGCAGCACCCCGAGCAGGCGCCGCATCTCGGCGAGCGATTCGCGCCCGGTCTCGGCGACGCGGCGCATGGCGTCGGGGGCGAGGCCGGATCCCGTCTCCGCCTGGGCCGCCGCGCCCTCCGAGAGGGTGATCATGACGGTGAGGCTGTGGGAGACGATGTCGTGCATCTCCCGCGCGATGCGGGTGCGCTCCTCGCCGACCGCCAACCGTGCGCGCTGGTCGCGTTCGCGGGCGAGGTCCTCCGCCCGGGCGATGAGCGCGCGCTCGTAGCGGCGGCGCCCGCCGACCCACAGGCCGATGAGCGTCGGCACGAGCATGACGATGGATGCCTGCACCAGATAGCCGAGCAGCTGCAGCCACCCGGCGCCCACGAACTGCGAGTCATCTGCCACGAGCGCGATGCGGCCGTCGACGGTGAAGGTTCCGAACCAGAGCACCGCCGCGACGCCGAAACCGACCCACGCCTGACGTGCGGAGCGGAACACGGCGATCGAGTACAGCGCGACCCACGTCGAGATCATGCCGACGCCCATGCCGTTCGCGGGGAGATACGCGATCAGACCGGCGGCGACGAGCAGGGCGAAGGGGAACCGGCGTCGGAACAGCGTTCCGACGAACAGAACGGCCGATCCGCCGCCGACGATGATCGCGACCAGCGTCTCGCCCGTGACGAGGAGCACGGGTGAGAGAAGGGCGGGAATTCCCGCAGTGAACAGCGCGATGAGCGTGTCGACCGTGCGCGGGTGGCGGTCGATCCACCGCCGGAACAGGCCGGGCGGGCGCGGCAGCTCGATCGCCGTCGAGCCCGGACCCTCGGGGGATCCGGGCTCGACGGCGTCTGTCGTGGTCATCGCCACTGAATCTACGCGTCGCGCCGCTTCATCACCGCCGCACCGCCGAAGAATGCGACGGCGCCCCACGCGATCGTCAGCACGAGATCGACGACCAACTCGCCCGTGATGGCAGGGTGGGCGACCACGAGATTCTGGCCAGTCGTTCCGAGCAGCACGTCCGAAACCTCTGCGCCCCACGTCCACGGCAGTGTCGCGAGGATCATCGGAAGGATGAAGACGAAGACCAGCGCCGACGTGACGGCCCACGTCTCCGAGCGCAGCATCGCGGCCACTCCGAGTGTGAACACGGCCGTCGCGGCCGCGAAGATCCCCGCGCCGACGATCGGCAGGATCGCTCCGAACACGACGTCGTCGATCCCGGTGGGAAGCCCGAATGCCCCGCCCACGATCCACGCGGCGGCGAAGGCGAGGGCGAAGGCGACGAGCGTTGCGACGAATGTCGTGATCGCCACGACGAGCGCCTTCGCCGAGATCACGCCGAAGCGCTTCGGCGCGGCGCTGAGAACCGCGCGGAGAGAACCCGTCGTGTGCTCTTTGGCGAATGCGGCAGACCCGATCACGACGGCCATCGCGATCGCGAAGAAGAAGCCGTTCATGGAGATGTCGCCGACGCTCGGCAGCCACTCGAGCATGGCGGGGTCGTGGCCCGAGTCCGTGTACTGCGCGCCGTAGACGGCGGCGAAGGCGGCCGCCGGGAGGATCACGAGCACGGTGCCGATGATCCACGAGATGACGGTGCCGCGCAGGCTCGACAGGGCGATCCACTCCGCCCGCACGAGCGAGCTGAAGGTGACGCGGCCGGTCTCATGGCGCGGGGCGGGGTCGAGGGGGGTCGGTGTTGCGGTTGCAGAAGTCATGGTCGTTGTCCTCACGGTGAGCGGGCGGATCACGCGGCGACGGCCGCGGCGTCGCTGCGGTACTCGGTGGCGTCGTCGGTCAGGGCGAGGTAGGCATCCTCGAGCGAGGCGTTCACGGGGGTCAGCTCATGCAGCTCGAGGCCTTCGAGAGCGGCGGCGCGCGCGACGAGGTGCGCCGGCAGACCCGTCACCTCAAGGGCATCGGAGCCGGTCTGTGTGATCGTGACGCCATCGGCGGCGATCAGAGAGCCGAGCACGGTCGCGTCGGAGACGCGCACCCGCGTGGTGGGCTGCTCGGCGCTGCGCAGGAAGTCCCGGAGCGGGGCGTCGGCGAGGACGCGTCCCTTGCCGAGCACGATGATGTGGTCGGCGGTCTGCGCCATCTCGCTCATGAGGTGCGACGAGATGAACACGGTGCGGCCTTCCGCCGCGCGGGCCCTCGCGAAGCCGCGCACCCAGTGCACCCCCTCGGGGTCGAGACCGTTGACGGGCTCGTCGAAGATGAGCACCTGCGGGTCACCGAGCATCGTTGCGGCGATGCCGAGCCGCTGGTGCATGCCGAGCGAGAAGCCGCCGATGCGGCGTCCCGCGACGGATGAGATGCCGGTGAGGTCCATCACCTCGTCGACGCGCGGCTTGCCGATCCCGTTCGTCGCGGCGAGCATGCGCAGATGATCCACGGCGCGGCGGCCCGGGTGCGCGGCTTTCGCATCGAGCAGTGCCCCCGCCTGGCTCATCGGGTCGGCGTGCTCGGCGAAGGGGCGCCCGTTGACGGTGGCGGATCCCGCGCTGGGGCGGTCGAGCCCCATGATCATGCGCATCGTGGTCGATTTTCCTGCGCCGTTCGGGCCGAGGAACCCGGTCACCTGACCGGGCTTGACGACGAACGAGACATCGTCGACCGCGGTGTGTGCCCCGAAGCGCTTGGTGAGGTTCTCTGTGGTGATCATGCTTCTATCCTTCGGGTGCGGCCTCCTCGCCGCATCGGAGGCGGGGCGGATTCTTTCTCGTGCGGCGTCATACCAGGGGATGACGCTCTCGTAGACTCGAGGCATGCCCGAGATCCCCTTCACAAAAGGCCATGGCACCGGCAATGACTTCGTGATCGTGCCCGATCCCGACGGCGCGCTCGACCTGTCTGCCGCACAGGTCGCCGCGCTGTGCGATCGGCACTTCGGCATCGGCGCCGACGGGCTTCTGCGCGTCGTGCGCTCGGCGGCGGGCGGTTTCGAGTCCGACGCCGAGTGGTTCATGGACTACCGCAACGCCGACGGATCGGCCGCCGAGATGTGCGGCAACGGGGTGCGGGTGTTCGCGCGCTACCTCGCAGACACCGGTCTCGCCTCGCTCGACGCGCCCCTCGCGATCGGCACGCGTGCGGGCACGAAGATCGTCACACGCAGCGACGACGGCTTCCGGGTCGACCTCGGCGGCTGGCGCACCGACGACGCGGATCCGCTCGTGCGGGCGCGGGGTCTCGATGTGGCGCGGCCCGGTATGAACGTCGATCTCGGCAACCCCCACGTCGTCGTGGCTCTCGCGAGCGACGCCGAGCTCGACGGCCTCGATCTCTCGGTGATCCCCCACATCGACCCGGTTCCCGCGCACGGCGCGAACATCGAGTTCGTCGTGCCCGAGGATCCCCTGGTCACCAGCGGGGTGGGGCGCATTCGCATGCGGGTGTTCGAACGCGGCGTGGGGGAGACGCTCTCCTGCGGAACCGGCACCGTCGCCGCCGCGCTCGCGGTGCGCAGCTGGGCGGGCGGCGCGCCGAACGCCTGGCGCGTCGAGGTCGCCGGCGGAGTGCTCGGCGTGACCATGTCCGACGCCGATGCAGACGGCGAGCACGTCGCCCTCTCCGGCCCGGCGACGCTGGTCTACTCGGGAACGGTGACCCTGGCGTAGGCGGGGTCGGTTTCGGCGCTCGTCGGGGTGTCCCGAGACGTCACTCGCCGAGATCTGCGCGTGCGTGCGCGACGACCGACTGCCGGATCGCGTTGAGCGCCGCCGAGTCGATGCTCCACTGCTGCCAGTACAGCGGTTCGGCGAGGTCGGGGCCTCCGATGCGCGTGAGCGTGCCCATCTCGAGAGACGGCTGAGCCTGCGCGGGCGGCAGCATGCCCCACCCCATGCTGAGGCGCACCGCCGAGGCGTAGTCCTCGGAAGCCGGCACGTAATGGCGCGGCGGCGCGTCGGGATCCACACCGAGCGCGCGCAGCCAGTCGGACTGCACGTCGTCGGAGCGGTCGAACTCGATCGTCGGGGCGTCCGCGAGGGCGTCCGGGGTGGTGCCGTGCGGAAACCAGCGCGCGACGAACGCGGGCGTCGCGACGGCGACGTACTCGGTGGATCCGAGGCTCGTGACGGTGCAGCCGGCGATCGGCCGACGCTGCGACGTGATCGCCGCGAGCGCCGATCCGGTCTCGAGCAGCTGCGCCGTGCGATCCTCGTCCTCGCGCAGCAGCTCGAACGTGACGTCGTGGGCGTCGGTCACGGCCGCGAGGGCGGGGAGCAGCCACGTGGCCAGGGAGTCGGCGTTGACGGCGATCGGCACGTGCATGCGCTCCTGCCGTTCGAGCCCGAGCGATACGGATGCTTCGTGCCCGACCGCCGCGTACTGCCGGGCCAGGCGCACCACCGTGGCGCCGTCGTCCGTCGCGCGGATCGGGCGCGAGCGGATGATCAGCACGCGCCCGAGCTGCGACTCGAGGGTGCGCAGCCGCTGGCTCACCGCCGAGGGCGAGATCCGCAGAATCCGCGCCGCCTGGTCGAACGAGCCCTCATCGACGATCGCCGCTACCGTCTCGGCGAGCTCTGGCGAAATCCACATAAGCGCTGCTTCACCATCTTTCATCCATCCTCATCTGCTTTTGATTCTTACACGAGCGCGCACACGATGGGGGCGTGTTCATCGCGTTTCTCGCCGGCCTCGGGCTGTGCCTGTCGATCATCGCCGCGCCCGGCGCACAGAACGTCTTCCTGCTGCGCGAGGGGATCCGCCGCGCCGACAGCCACCGCCGTCACGCGCTCGCGCTCGCCGCCGTGTGCCTCGCGAGCGACGTGGTGCTCATCGCGGTCGGCGTCGCCGGCTTCGGCATGGTCATCGAACAGGTGCCGTGGCTCTTCGACGCCGCACGCTGGGCGGGCGTCGTGTTCCTCGGCGGCTACGGGCTGCTCGCCGCTCTCCGCGCGTACCGCGGCGGTGCGACGATCGATGCCGGGTCGCCGCCCTCGGTCGCGCCCGCGTCCGCACCATCGGGTCCGGGCGGCACGGGCACGGCGACGATCACGGCCGCACCCGAGCGGCTCCGCACGCGCGCGGCCCTGCTGCCCGCGATCCTCACCTGCCTCGCGATCACGTGGCTGAACCCGCACACCTATCTCGATACCGTGATGCTGCTCGGGTCGATATCGACGACGTACGGCGACGCCCGGTGGGTCTTCGCGGCCGGCGCGATCGCGGGAAGCGCGATCTGGTTCGCCCTGCTCACCTTCGCCGCCCGGTTCGCGGCGCGCTGGCTGCGCTCGCCGCGCTCGTGGCGCGTGCTCGACATTGGCGTCGCCGTGATGATGCTCGGCCTCGCGGCCGCCCTCGCGCTCGCCTGACGGCTCGTCGCCGCCGTCACTGCGTCGCGATCGGCCCCGTCGTCGTCGAGCGGTGGCGCACTTTCAGAACGCGGAAGCCCTTGGCCATCGCGTGGCGGTGCACCGCGAAGTCGTCGGGCAGCGTCTGCTCCAGCCACCGCTGCAGAGAGTCGCTGCCGAGGTTCTTCTGCACCACGAGGAACGCGTCGCTCCCGGTGTCGAGCCGGGGCAGCCAGGTCTCGAGCAGCTCGTGCAGCGCGGGCTTGCCGATGCGGATCGGCGGGTTCGAACGTATCGTGCGGAAACGTATGTCGGGCGGGATCTCGTCGGCCGTCACGGCCCGGATGTTCTCGAGCCCGAGCGACGCGGCGGTGCGGCGCACGAGATCGAGCGCGCGCTCGTTGACGTCGAGCGCCCATATGCGCGCGTGCGGCGACTGCAGAGCGAGCGAGAGGGAGATCGCTCCCCACCCGCAACCGACATCGAGGAAGTCTCCGCCGGGTGGAGCGTCGGGAGAGTTCGCCAGAAGAACGTCGGTGCCCTTGTCGAGCCGGTCAGGACTGAATACGCCGCTCGCGGTCGTGACGGTGATCTCACGGCCAGCGAGGGTCACACGGAGCGAGCGGAGTTCTTCCGGGCTCGAGGGCTGCGCACTGAAATAGTGATCCCCCATGAACATCGACACTACCGGAGGCCCGAGCGGCGTGAGAAGCGGATAAAATTGAGAACCTGACCCACGAAAGGCATCACTTGGCCGAAACGACAGGCACCGACGACGTCGTCGACCGCATCCTTGCTCGCGACGAGTCGCGCAGCACGTCCCGTATTTTCGGCGCCGCACAGGCGCTGCAGCCCGAGGGAGCATCGAACCATTCCGGCGATGGCGACCAGTGGGATCTCGAAGACCGCCACGCGCTGCGCCGGGTCTCGGGGCTGTCGACCGAGCTCGAAGACGTCAGCGAGGTCGAGTACCGCCAGGTGCGCATGGAGAACGTCGTGCTCGTCGGCGTCTATCCGTCCGGGTCGCAGGCCGATGCGGAGAACTCTCTCCAGGAGCTCGCCGCGCTCGCCGAGACGGCAGGGTCGGTCGTGCTCGACGGCGTGCTTCAGCGCCGGCCCTACCCCGACGCGGCGACCTATGTCGGTCGCGGAAAAGCCGAGGAGCTGCGCGACCTCGTGGCCTCGGTCGGAGCCGACACGGTCATCGCCGATGCCGAGCTCGCGCCCAGCCAGCGGCGCGCGCTCGAAGACGTGATCAAGGTCAAGGTCATCGACCGCACGGCCGTGATCCTCGATATCTTCGCGCAGCACGCGAGAACCCGCGAGGGCAAGGCGCAGGTCGAGCTGGCGCAGCTCGAGTACCTGCTTCCGCGCCTGCGCGGTTGGGGCGAGTCGATGAGCCGGCAGGCCGGCGGTCAGGTGGGCGCGGCCGGAGCGGGCATGGGATCCCGCGGTCCCGGCGAGACGAAGATCGAGCTGGATCGCCGCCGCATCCGCACGCGCATGGCGATCCTGCGCAAGCAGATCCGCGGGTTCGAGCCGGCTCGTGAAGCCAAGCGCGCCGAGCGGGGGCGCCATGCGGTGCCCTCGGTTGCGATCGCGGGGTACACGAACGCGGGCAAGTCGAGCCTGCTCAACCGACTGACGCAGGCGGGCGTGCTCGTCGAGAACGCCCTGTTCGCCACCCTCGATGCGACGGTCCGCCGCACAGAGACGGCCGACGGCCGGGTGTTCACGCTCGCCGACACCGTCGGATTCGTGCGCAACCTGCCGCACCAGCTCGTGGAGGCGTTCCGCTCGACGCTCGAAGAGGTCGCGCAGGCTGACGTCATCGTGCACGTGGTCGACGGCAGCCATCCCGATCCCGCAGGCCAGCTGCAGACCGTGCGCGACGTGCTCGGCGAAGTCGGCGCGCGCGACCTGCCGGAAGTCGTCGTGTTCAACAAGATGGATCTCGTGGGGGAGTCCGAGCGCCTCGTGCTCGCGGGGCTCGCGCGCGACGCGGTGTTCGTCTCGTCCCGCACGGGCGAGGGGATCGACGAGCTGCGACGCGTCGTGGAAGAGGCCCTCCCGGTGCCTGCGGTCGAGATCCGCGCGCTGGTGCCGTACGACCGCGGCGATCTGCTCTCGCAGATCCACGAGACCGGACAGTTCCTCGCGCAGACGCACGAGGAGACGGGCACCCTGATCCACGCTCGAGTCGCGCCGCGCCTCGCCGCGGACCTGGGGCCGTTCCTCGCCGCTTAGCTGAGTGCGACGGGTTCGACGCCGGGGGTGTCGAACCCGAGCACCTGCCCGAGGAAGGCGAGCTCGTTCGAGAAGCACGCGATGATCGTCTCCGCCCGGCGGAAGCCGTGGCTCTCGCCTTCGAACGTGAGATAGGCGTGCGGAACCGCGTTCGCCGCGAGTGCGTCGCGCAGGGCCTCCGACTGCGACGGCGGCACCACGGGGTCCTCCGTCCCCTGCAGGATGAGCAGCGGCGTGCGGAGCTTCTCGGGATGCGTGAGCGGCGACCGTTCGATGTAGTCGGCTTCCGCTTCGGGCATCGGCCCGACGAGGCCATCGAGGTACCGCGCCTCGAAGTCGTGCGTCTCCGCGAGCAGCATGCGCAGGTCGGCGACGCCGTAGCGGCTGATGCCTGCCGAGAACACGTCGGTGTCGGCGAGCGCGCACAGCACGGTCCAGCCGCCGGCGGATCCGCCCTTGATCGCGAGCCGCTCCGGGTCGGCGAGGCCCTTCGCGACGAGGCCCTGCGCGGCGGCGGCGACGTCCTGCACGTCGACGAGCCCCCATGCCCCGCTCAGGCGCTCGCGGTAGGCGCGGCCGTACCCGGAGGATCCGCCGTAGTTGACGTCGAGCACGCCGATGCCGCGGCTCGTGAAGAATGACGAGGCCTGCGACAGGTCGCCCGTGACGTGGCCCGTCGGACCGCCGTGCACGAGCACCAGCACGGGCGGCAGCTCGCCCGGGAGCCCTGCGAGGTCGCCGTTCGTCGGAGCGTAGTAGAAGGTGTGCACCGGGCCGAGCGGGCCGGGGAAGGTCATGGGCTCGGCCACCGCGTGCACACCCGAAGACAGATCGACCTCGCCGCCCCGCAGTGGACGCAGCGATCTCGCCGACACGTCGAGCTCCCACAGGCCGCCCGGCACCTCGGCGCCCGCGCCCGTGAGAAGAGCGCGCCTGCCGCGTACGGCCTGCACGTGCACATCGCCCGTGAGAGGGGTCTCCAGCTCGGCGACGCTGCCCGATACGGGGTCGATGAGCACGAGTCGCGAACGGCCCTCGGTGACCACGGCGATGATGTTGCCGTCGTCGAGCGAGCCGTACCAGCGGGCGCCGAGGCTCCAGAGCGGACCGCCGGTATCGCCGTCGACCGCGTAGATCGGTTCGGGCGCGGCGTGCGCGAGCCCGTCATCGAAGCGCACCCGGAAGAGGTTCCAGCGCTGCGTCCAGGAGCGGTCGGCGCGCGCGGCCGTCGTGGGCGGATCCTGCGAGAACAGCAGTTCGTCCTCGCCCGTCCACTCGGGCTGCAGGGCCGACACATTCTCACCGTGGCTGGCACTGCGACCTCCCGCGAGGCGCGTCCACTCGGTCACGCGTCCGTTCTCGAGCGCGCCGACGCGCAGCTCGGCGGCATCCCACGGCATGTCGGGATGGTCCCAGGCGATCCACGCGATCCGTCCATCGCGCGGGGCGGGATACGCGAGGAAGTCGGAGCCGGAGACGACGGACACGATGGCGTTCGCATCGCTCGCGCCCGAGCCGTCGAGCGGAATGCGCACGATGTCTCGCGCCGGTGTCCCGTGCGCCTCCCCGTGGGTCTCGCGCACCGCCCAGAGCGCGCCGTCGGCCCACACCAAGTCGCCGTGCGCGCATCGGGCACCGGCGGGCGTCAGGGGCGACGGATCCGAATCAGGCTCAGCGAGATACACGCGCTGGTCCGACTGCTCGACGAAGGCGAACCTCTCGCCGTCGAGCAGCGTCCACGCGCCGCCGCCGTACTCGTGCACGCGGGAGCGCGCGCTCCACGGCGCGCGGAGTACGGGATCCGATTCCGTGGCACGGAGGATCGCGGTGCGCCCGTTCTCGGAGGGCACGGATTCGGCCCACCACACGTCGTCTCCGACGTACCGAGCGCGGTCGAGGCGCAAGGAACCCGCAGGCATGTCTTCGGGGCGGATGGACGACGGCCAGGAGCCGAAGGCGCGACGGTCATTGGTACCCATATGCCCACGCTAGCCGCACCGAATCGGTCGTGCGACGTGACCGGCGCGTCGGTCAGACGGCGCGCATCACCGCGACGACGCGGCCGAGCACGACGGCCTCGTCGCCGAGAATGGGTTCGAACGCCGTGTTGCGGGGGAGCAGCCACACGTGCCCGTCGCGCTTGCGGAAGGTCTTGACGGTGGCCTCGCCGTCGAGCATCGCGGCGACGATCTCACCGTTCTCCGCGTTGTTCTGCGTGCGCACGACGACCCAGTCGCCGTCGCAGATCGCGGCGTCGATCATCGAATCGCCCGACACCTTGAGCATGAACAGCTCGCCGTTTCCGACCAGCTGACGGGGCAGCGGGAAGATCTCCTCGACATGTTGCTGCGCCGTGATGGGTGCGCCTGCGGCGATGCGGCCGACGAGGGGAACCATGGCGGCGTCGCCCACCGAGGGTGCGGAGTCTGCCGGATTCTCGGTCGACGTGCCGGGCAGGTCGACGAGCACCTCCATGGCGCGGGTCTTGCCCGGATCGCGGCGCAGGTAACCGCTGAGTTCGAGCTGCCCGAGCTGATGGGTGACGCTCGACAGCGACTTGAGGCCGACGGCGTCGCCGATCTCGCGCATGCTCGGCGGGTAGCCGTTGACCTGGATCGAATGCTGGATGACTTCGAGGATCGCGAGCTGCTTCTCGCTCAGGTTCTTGCGGCGGCGCCCCTTCGGGCGGGTCTGCGGGGTGACGTCGGCGCTCATCCGCTCGCTCCTCTTCGAATGTCAGTGGTTCCTGCTGAGGTGGGACCCATCGAGAGGAACGCTACCGGAAACGGCGCGATCTTCGGGAGATTTGTTCGAGTGTGTCGCTGAGAGCGGCGATCGATCTTCGAATTGGGCCTTGACGAATTCGAACATTCGAAGATAGGTTCGGAACATCACTACGAGAGAAGGGCATCTGATGAGCACGGTCACCCTCACGGCACCCGCACCGCACATCGCGCGTCCCCGCACCCGCTTGCGCCTGACAGCTCGCGGCCGTCGGGTGCTCGCCGCTCTCGCGGCGCTCCCCGTGGTCGGCGCGGTGGCCGTCGCGACGTTCGCGGGCGGCGCAGCGCTCGGCTCGAACGACACCGGCGCTCCGGCGGGCACCTTCCGGTCGGTCACGGTCATGCCCGGAGATTCCCTCTGGGGCATCGCCGAGAGAGTTGCGCCGCACGCCGACCCGCGCGACGTCGTCAACGAGATCATCTCGCTCAACGTGCTGCCGAACGCCGCGGTCGACGCGGGCGAGCGCATCGCGATCCCGGCCGAATACGCGAACGGTCGTTGATTCTGGCGGGCTCTAGAATCGAGAGTGTGACGGTGACACTCGAAGACCTGCCCCTCAGAGACGACCTGCGAGGTCGCAAGCCCTACGGTGCTCCTCAGGAGCCCCTCGCCGTGGCGTTGAACGTCAACGAGAACACACATCCGGTCCCCGCAGACGTCGCCGACGACATCGCGGAGTCCGTGGCCAAGTCGATCTCCGGTCTGAACCGCTATCCCGATCGCGAGTTCGTCGAACTGCGCGAAGCATTCGCCGACTACCTGGGCCACGGCATCGCTCCCGAGCAGGTGTGGGCGGCGAACGGTTCGAACGAGGTGCTGCAGCACATCCTGCAGGCGTTCGCCGGCCCCGGCCGCACGGCGATGGGGTTCTCGCCGACGTACTCGATGTACCCACTGCTCGTGCGCGGCGTCGGATCCGAGTGGATCGACGGCACGCGCGGCCCGCGCTTCGAGATCGACGCGGCAGACGCGGCGCAGCAGGTACGCGAGGCCGACCCCGATATCGTCTTCCTCTGCACCCCCAACAACCCGACGGGCACGTCGCTGTCGCTCGATGTGGTCGACGCGGTCTACGAGGCCAGCCGCGGCATCGTGATCGTCGATGAGGCGTATTTCGAGTTCTCGACCGATGACGGAGCGTCGGCGCTGACGCTGCTGCCCGGTCGTGAGCGCCTCGTCGTCTCGCGCACCATGAGTAAGGCGTTCGCGTTCGCCGGCGCGCGCGTCGGTTACCTCGCGGCAGATCCCGCCGTGATCGAGGCGCTGCGCCTCGTGCGCCTCCCGTACCACCTGAGTGCGATCACGCAGGCGGCTGCGACGGCGGCGCTTCGGCACAGCGACGAGATGCTGCGCACGGTCGACGAGATCGTCGTGCAGCGCGACCGCATCTCGGCCACCCTCGAGGCGCTCGGCTACGACCCCTATCCCTCGGGCAGCAACTTCGTGCTGTTCGGCGGCGTCGACGATCCGCATGAGACCTGGCGGCGCCTGTACGAGCGCGGCGTTCTCGTGCGCGACGTCGGAATCGCGGGGCACCTGCGCGTCTCGGCCGGCACAGAAGACGAGACGAGCGCATTCCTCGACGCGCTCGCGAGCATCCGCGACGAATAGGATCGAGCCATGACCAACGTCCGTACTGCGTCCCGCACCCGCACCACGAGCGAGTCGACGATCGAGCTCGAGCTCGACCTCGACGGCACCGGCTCGAGCACCGTCGACACGTCGGTGCCGTTCTTTGACCACATGCTCACGGCGTTCGCGAAGCACTCGCTGACCGACCTGCGTGTGAAGGCGACGGGCGACACCCACATCGACGTGCACCACACGGTCGAAGACACGGCGATCGTTCTCGGACAGGCCATCCGCGAGGCGCTCGGCGACAAGACCGGCATCTCGAGGTACGGCGACGCCCTCGTGCCCCTCGACGAGGCGCTTGCGCAGGCCGTGGTCGACATCTCGGGCCGGCCGTACCTGGTGCACGCCGGTGAGCCCGCAGGCTTTGAGATGCACCTCATCGGAGGCCACTTCACCGGGTCGATGGTGCGTCACGCGTTCGAGGCGATCACGTTCCACGCGGGCCTGACGGTCCACGTGAACGTGCTCGGCGGGCGCGATCCCCACCACATCGCTGAGGCCGAGTTCAAAGCGTTCGCGCGCGCGTTCCGTCAGGCGAAATCGCTCGACCCGCTGATCGTCGGCGTGCCGTCGACCAAGGGCGCGCTCTGATGGCATCCGAGCGGCCTCTGGTCGCTGTGCTCGACTACGGCTCGGGCAACGTGCACTCGGCGGTCAAAGCCCTCGAGAAGGCGGGCGCCGACGTGCGGCTGACGCGCGATCGCGCCCTCGTCGCTGAGGCCGATGGCCTGCTCGTGCCCGGCGTCGGCGCATTCAGCGCCGTGATGCAGCAGCTCGAGTCGATCCGCGGCGGCGAGCTGATCGAGCGCCGCCTCGCAGGCGGCCGCCCGGTGATGGGCATCTGCGTCGGCATGCAGGTGATGTTCGAGCGCGGCATCGAGCGCGGCACCGATACTGAGGGCCTCGGTGAGTGGCCGGGCGTCGTGCGACGCCTCGACGCTCCGGTGGTGCCCCACATGGGCTGGAGCACCGTCGATGTCGGCGACGGGTCGCGGCTCTTCGCGGGCCTCGAGTCCGAGCGGTTCTACTTCGTGCATTCCTACGCGGCGCAGGAATGGACGCTCGACGTGATGCCGCCGTTCCCCATCCCGTCGGTCACCTGGGCGACCCATGGGGCGCCCTTCATCGCGGCCGTCGAGAACGGCCCGCTCACGGCCACGCAGTTCCACCCCGAGAAGTCCGGTGAGGCCGGCATCGGCGTGCTGCGCAACTGGCTTCGAAGCCTTTCGGAGTGACCGAGTTGGGCGGAACGCGCCCAGACGGCTAGCGTGGTCGGTTGTGAGGTGTGCGGGAGGTGCCCGCAGCCCATTTGGAGACATGAACGACTTCGCTTCGACCCCCAAACTGACCCTGCTGCCCGCCGTCGACGTGGCTGATGGCCAGGCCGTGCGCCTCACCCAGGGCGAGGCCGGCTCCGAGACGAGCTACGGCGACCCGATCGAGGCCGCCGAGCAGTGGCGCGACCAGGGCGGCGAGTGGCTGCACCTCGTCGATCTCGACGCGGCGTTCGGCCGCGGCAACAACACGGCGATCCTGCGCAAGGTCGTCAAGCACATGAAGGGCGTGAGCGTCGAGATCTCGGGCGGCATCCGCGACGACGCCTCGCTCGAGGCGGCCCTCGCATCGGGGGCGGAGCGTGTGAACCTCGGCACCGCGGCCCTCGAGAACCCCGACTGGACGGCATCCGTCATCGCCCGCTACGGCGAGGCGATCGCGGTCGGCCTCGACGTGCGCGGCACGACCCTCGCCGCGCGCGGCTGGACGAAGGAGGGCGGCGACCTCTGGGAGGTGCTCGAGCGCCTGGAAGATGCCGGCTGCGCCCGCTACGTCGTCACCGATGTGACGAAGGACGGCACGCTCAAGGGGCCCAACCTCGAGCTGCTCCGCCAGATGACCGAGCACACCGACCGGCCGGTGGTCGCATCGGGCGGCATCTCGAGCCTCGACGATATCGCCGCTCTGCGCGATCTGGTGCCGCACGGCGTCGAGGGCGCGATCGTCGGCAAGGCGCTCTACGCGGGTGCGTTCACGCTCGCCGAGGCACTGGATGTCGCCGCACAGTGATTCCGCGGGCGAGGAGGGCGCGCCACCGCGCCTTCCCGCCCACCTCGCCGGCAACACGGCCGACTCGGCAGGACAGTCGTGGGAGGGCCGCACCTTCCAGCAGAACCCTGCTGCGGGCGACGACGGATCCGCGGATCCCGCGCTGCTCGCGGCGCTCTACGGCTTCCGAGAGCGGCGGTCCGGTCACGAAGACGTCGTCGATGCGCTCCGGCGCGCCCGTGTGCTCGTGCCGCTCGTCGCGGAGAAGGGCGACGAGGGGATCGGCCCGACGGGGATGACCGTCGACAAGACCCAGGAGCTGTCGATCGTCACGGTCGCGGCGCCTGATGGTCGCAAGGTGCTGCCCGCGTTCACGAGCGTCGATACGATGCGCGCGTGGAATCCGCGGGCGCGTCCCATACCTGTCGCGGGAACCCGCGCGGCACTCGCGGCAGCGGGGGAGGACACCGACCTCATCGTGCTCGATCCGACGAGCCCGAGCGAGTTCGTCGTGCGCCGCCCGGCGATCTGGGCGATCGCTCAGGAGCAGCCGTGGACTCCGTCGTGGCTCAGCACCGAGGTGGCCGATGCGTTCCACGCGTCGATCGGATCCGAGCTGGCGGTGCAGGACATCGCGATCAGCCCGGGCGACCCGGATGCGCGCCTGCGCGGGCCCGAACTCACGGTCGCGCTCACGATCATGGCCGGCCTCGACCGCGCCGAGCTCGACACGATCCTCGGTCGGCTCGCCAAGCGGTGGGCCGCCGACGACCGCATCGCGGTGCTCGTCGACTCGATGCAGGTGCGCATCACGTCGTGATGCCGCCCGCCCCGGTCAGTTGACCGGGCCGGTGAACTTCTCGCCGGGGCCCTGTCCGATCGCATCCGGGATGGGCGAGATCTCGCGGAAGCGCAGCTGCAGCGAGCGCAGTCCGTCACGGATCGGGCGTGCGTGCATATCGCTGATCTCCGGAGCCGCAGCGGTCACGAGGCCGGCGAGCGCGTTGATCAGCTTGCGCGCCTCGTCGAGGTCGGTCCAGTCGTCGGCCTGACCCTCTTCGCCGAGGCCGAGCTTGACGGCGGCCGCGCTCATGAGGTGAACGCAGCTCGACGCGATCACCTCGACGGCGCCGACATCGGCGATGTCTCGAGCAGCGTCGGTGGCCGCCGCGGCCTGTGCGCTCTCCTCCCACTTCGCGATGCGCTCGGTGTCGAAGGAGAAGGCGTGATCGCCGGAGGTGGTGCTCATGAATGTCTTTCTGTTAGACTGCTTCGGGCTCCGGAAGTGATTCCGGACGAAAGAGGATCTTCATCCCACCCGCGCTTGCCGTT
>Ga0308157_10003394_pt1 | contig 23329 bp, 19 predicted proteins | sample PhyBR1_FD_201035 | JGI IMG/M metagenome (GOLD analysis project Ga0308157, IMG submission 201035) | Phyllosphere microbial communities from UC Gill Tract Community Farm, Albany, California, United States - DLSLB.R1 | ecosystem: Host-associated > Plants > Phyllosphere > Unclassified | place: USA...
CTCGCGCCACGTTCCACGATCCCCAATACAGATAGACGCGGCCGTCGACATCGGTGAAGACGTGCGGGTCGATGATCTCCTGCCCCGCGGTCGAGTCGCCGAAGACGTCGAACCAGGTCAGGAGGGGGTCGCCGATCGCGTCTTCCCACGGCCCGACGGGACTGTCCGAGACCGCGACGCCGATCGCCATCGCGTTCGGCACGTCCGCGTTGTCCCACTCGACCGGGGCGTACCAGTAATAGCGCCCGTCGGTGCCCTCGACGGTGTGCCCGGCATACGCGGCGTTTCCCGTCGCCCAGTCGAAGACGGCTTCCGGTACCAGGTTCTCGGCGTACAGGTCCCACGATCCGAGCTCGGGGTCGCTCGTCGAGAGCACGGCGTAGTCGTGCATGTTGAAGCCGCCCTCGTCTAGGCCGGCCTCGTCGTGGCCGGCGTAGACGTAGAGCGTGTCGTCGACGACGAGCGGAGCCGCATCGGCCGTGTACAGGCTGCCGTCATCGATGATCGGGTTTCCCGACGATTCGAACGTGCGATCGGGCTCCGGGGCATCGGCGGACGCCGGCAGAGCGGGTGCGAGGGCGAGAACGCACGCGACCGCGGATGCGGCGGCGACGGCCGTCCCGGCACGCACTCGCCGGCGCGCCGGGGCCAACATCACGGTCACTCGCATGAGCCCGCTCCGTACTCGACGTCGTACTCCTCGCTGAGGGTCTCTCCATCGCTCTCGGCGGTGACAATCGCCGTGACCGTTCCTTCCTCCAGCGCGCTCCCGCGCGTCATGAAGGCGTGGAATCCGTTGCCCTCGGGCTCGATCCCGGCGAACCCGTGGTCGCCCACCGGCGTTGCCACCTCGACATCGATCGGCACGTCGTTCTCGTTCGTGACGCGAACGCCCAGCGCCGCGCGCCCCGCGACGCAGCGCAGATCCGTGCTGATGGTGACGTCCAGCGTCGGCGTCGGGTCGGGCTCTTCGCCCCCGTCGACGACCGTCAGCGTGAGGGTGGTCGCGGTGGTTCCCGCGGTGGAGACGTACCAGGGAAGCACGAGGTCGCCATGGATCTCGTATGTCCCGGCCTCCTGCAGCACGCTCTCGTCGACGTCCCACTCGACGCCGATCGCCTGGTTGTCTCGAGAGCCGTCGTTGTACGACACCTCGACGCGCGTGGGGAGGTCGGGCTGCTCCCCCACGGCCACGGTCCGCTCGAACTGCTCGGCACCCTGGATCGAGATTCCGCCCTCGCTCATCTCGGGCCGCACGTATATCCGCGCTTCCGCCAGCACACCGTACGCGGCGTTCGTGCCGTAGACCACGAACGGATCGACGTTCGTCTCGGCGACCATGTCGTCGGTGATCTCCTGCCAATCGATCGCGATCTCCCCGCGCGCGCCCTCGGAGAACGTCACGTCGAGCGTTTCGGGCAGTTCGGGCACGACGCCCGTCTCGGTGCGGATGATGACGGGAGACGAGACGTCCTCCACGGTGTCGCCGTAGACGCGCCACCGCAGCACGCCGGTTCCGCCGGCGTCTCCCTGCAGTCCGGTGATCAGGATCCGCACGCGGCTCGCGTCGAACGGCTCGAACTCGACCCGGTTGTACGTATCGCGCCCGAGCGCGTCACCGTAGGACGCATCGTCCTCGAGCGTGACCGACTCCCAGCTCTCGCCGTCCGACGAGTACTGGATCTCGTACCCGTCGGCTGCGGGCATGCGCGTGCCGCCCATGTCGTCGTACCAGTAGATGTCGCTCGAAGTGAGCGTCACGGGCGCATCCCAGCTGTATTCGAGCCAGGCGGCCTGCTCGGGCGATGCACCGGAACTCGGTTGTCCCCAGCTGCCCCAGCCCTCGCCCGCCCCAGGGTTCGAGCTGTCGGGGTCGCTCTCGTGGTTCACCTTGCTCTCGTCCTCCCACGACGCGGATCCCGACGTGCGGATCGCGGCGGAGGCGCCGAACTCAGCGGTCACCTCGGACTCTGACAGGTCGACCTCGACGTCGCGCTCGCTGCGCAGCTCGCCGTCCTCCGCCCAGAATCGCAGCACGTAGCTTCCCTCGACGGTTCCCGTCACGGTCGTCGACAGCGCACCGGCGTCGCCGATGATGGTGTCCGCCCCGTCCGGAGCCGACACGACCTCCCAGCCGTGCGTGAGCTCGCCGCCCTCGGGCAGCCCGTCATCGACGACGGTGGCCACGATGCCGGCCGACAGGTTCCCCTGACGCGCCTCATCGACGGCGGCGGTGACCACGGGCGGGTCGTTGACGACCTCCGGAACGTCGCGACCGGAATCAAACACCTGGATCTCGGAGATCGCCGTCGAACGGTCCTTCTGGTTCGTGAACGCGACCCGAATTCGGTCGGTGGTCACCGTCTCGAAGAGCGCCTCGTTGAACTTCGGCGTCGGAATCTTGGGCGCCTTGTACTGATCGGGGATGGTGGCCCATCCGTCGCCGTCCGGCACTTGGATCGAATAGCGCGCGGGCTGGCTGTACCCGCCCTCCTGGCGGTCGCTGACGAAGAAGAGTTTGACGTTGTCGACGTCGACCGGCTCGCCGAAGTCGAGCTCGATCCACCCTTCATCGTCGGCGGCTCCGTAGTTGCCCCAGTACGGTTCGTTGATCGTGACGCCGTCGGTGAGCGCGTCGAGGGTGACGGGGCGCTCCGTCGTGTCGATCGCTCCCGGCGTGTAGTTCATGCTGGTCGTCGACCAGCCGGGCGTGTGGAACTCGGCCCACGGGGTCGGCCGCGCGCCCTCCTGCATCTCAGACGACGACAGCTCGGCGCCCAGCGCGAGATTGTCCGCCTCCTCGTCGAGATCGATTCCGGCCGTTCGGAGATAGTCGACGACGCGCGCGTCGTCGATGTCCGTCTCGACGGCGGTCGCGAAGTCGAGGCTGCCCGCGGCGACGGCCTCGACCGTCAGGCCTTCGTCCAACTCGACGATCTCGTTCGCCGTCGGGTCGTACACGAACCGGCCGAGCTCATCGGCTGCGGCGACGCGCTCGCCGTCGATGAAGAGGCTGTACCCCTGTCCGAGTCCGTAATGCGACCCGTCCGCGTCCCACACGATCGTCAGATCGGATCCGTGGTACCGCAGGTTGTTGACCATGAAATGGTCGTAGCCGAGGTCGATCGGCGACAGCTCCACCAGCTCGTCGGAACGGGGCTGGATCCCGCCCATGTCCTCGACGTAGATGTAGTTCATGTTGCCGAGCATCACGTGGTTCGGGTTGTTGCGGTTGTACGTGAGCGTCTCGGGGTTCCAGTTCGAGTAGTACTCGGCCTGGTTGGGCGCGCGAAGATCACCCTCGGGATAGACGCTCCAGGCCATCCAGTCGAGAAGCTTCTGTGCGTACTCCTCGGTGATGTACCTGTTTTCCGGGTCGTAGTGGCGCAGCGCAGAGCGGATCGCGCGGTACTGCACCGTGAAGTTGATGTTCGAGAAGTTGTTCGACCCTCCGATCTCGAACTTGTCGCGGTCGTACTGATCGGCCGTGTAGAAGGGGAAGATCGGGAAGTTGTCTCCGTAGCGCAGGAAGCGGAACCCGTCGACGTACTGCTCCCAATCCTCTTCCGGAATGAGGTTCTCGGAATAGATGTTGTAGAGGTTCGATTCCTTCGCGGGGATAAGGTGTCGCTCGTCCTCCGAGAGCGGGTTCTCCGCGTCGCCGGAGGTTGCGGCCGCCTCGGCCCCGTGCGAGGTCGCGGCGAGGAACATCTGCATCTCGTCGCTCCACATGGTCTCGAGGATCGCGTCACGGATGTCGTCGGCCTGAGTCGTGAGCTGGCCGACTTTCTCCTCGCCGGCCCCTGCGATCTCGTACAGCGCGGCCGCCGCGGTGAACGCGCCCCACACGTACGCCGACTCGGGACGCTCGATCGTGCGCGCGCCCGGCTCCGACTGGTTCGTACGGGGGTAGCCGAACGCGATCGCGTCGGCGTCGTTGCCCGGCATGTAGTTGGTGTCGTAGGCGATGAGGTTCGTGTCGTCGCCGTCGTAGTGCTCGAGCTGGCCGGTTCCGTCGCCCTCGAAGTAGTGGGCGAAGCGCTCGGCGATCTCGGGGCCGCCGCCGTGCACGTTGTACGCCTCGAGGCCCGCCGTTCCGAGGTACTGCGAGTAGTGGTTGTTCCAGCTCGTGTGGCCTGGGCTGTCGAGGAAGGCGCTCGATCCGGAGAGCTCGCCGACGTTCATGACCTGTCCGTAGGGTAGGTACGGCGTGCGCAGCCACTTCGTGTCCTGCAGATGCATCGGCTGCGTCAGCACGATCGAGTTCTGGTAGAGGTGGATGCCCTCGATGGTGGTCGGGTACTGGTAAACGTAACCGGGTTCGTTCGCATCGAGCGTGTTGTAGCGCTCGCCCCACCAGCGGTAGACGATCGCCTTCTCGATCGCGGGATCCGGCACGTCGATGTAGGGAACGTCGTCGGCCCACTGGCGGTTGAACGCCGTGACCGCCTCGCGGAACGCATCGGCGGGGGCCATCTCGGCGTACTCGCGGAACGACTCCTCCGCTCCGTCGTGGGTCGCCGAGTGCAACACTCCGACGACCGAGAGCTCCTGGCTCTCACCCGGCTCGAGGGTCACTTCGCGCTGCAGGCTCGTGCCGACGCGGGTGAAGCCCTCGGCCTTCAGCCCGATGGTCACGCTCGACCACGCAGTGTCGCGCAGCCCGTTGTTCGAGCCGCTCGTGAGGGTGCGCGTGCCCATGAGCTCGTCATCGCCCTCGCCGGGTGTGCGCGCAAGAGGCGCCGTCGCATCGAGTGTGAAGGTAACGGCGGCGTTGCCCGGATTGTCGAGGTTCAGAGTGGTGACGGCGACGTTGTCGTCGGTGATGAACTTCGTCAGCGCAGCGTGAACCCCGGTGTCCCCGACGCTGTAACCGGCCTTCGCGTGACTGGGCGCGTTGAACCGTTCGTCGCCGATCTCAGAGACCTCATGATCGGAGACGGTGATCGTATAGAGGTCGCCGAGGTTGTTCGGGCCGCCGGCGTGCGCATTGCCCGCGAAGCCCATCGTCGAGAAGTTCGCGTCCGTTCCACCGCGCATGTACAACGTGCGGCCGCGGGTCTGCAGCACGTTGTTGTCCTGCGTGCCAACGACCCCCAGAATCCGGTCGAGGTAGTAATCAGTGCCCCCGGCCTTAAGGTCGGCCTCGAAAATGCTTTCGTGCATGTTTCCTGCGGTATACGGAACGCCGTGATCGAGGTCGGCTTCGACCGCTTCGATCCCCGTGAATACCGGGTCGCCGATGTCGACGCTGTCCGTCTGTCCATCGGTGTAGACCCCGATGTCCGATTCGAAGCCGGGAACAGCGTCAGCCGTGGCCGCGCTTCCCGCCTGCACCAGCATGACGGCCGCGAGGGATGCGACCGCACCGCCCGCGATACAGGATCTCAAGGCTCTCTTGCGCATGTGACATCGTCCGTTCCACGTGATCGCGGCCTCATCGCCGCTCCAGTATTTCTGTGCGTCAAGGGAACGTTATTGAATGAGTCGAAACTTCCGCAAGCCTTTTCGGACTTTTCGGAAGAGAGCACGCACAACGAAGGTCGCCGTGGGAGGCGAAACGAGCGGGGCGAATCGTGCCGGCCCAGCCCCTACTCGCTCGGCGCGGGCTCCGTGAACGGTGCGAGCGAGGTCGCGGCGAGCGTGAACACGTCGTCATCGCTGAGCTCAGCCATGGCGCGTGCGGCCTCACCGCCGACGAGACCGACGAGGATCGGCTCTCCCGTGGCGGGCATCAGATTGATCCAGGTGCGGACCGTGACGTCGGGCGCCGGCTCTTCGCCCGGTGACGGAGTGGGGGTGGGCGTCGGGGTGGCGCTCACCGGCCCGACGATGTGCCAGATGCCGGCGTTCGTCGACCAGAACGGCGTCTCATACCGCAGCCAGACCGACTCGATATGTCCCATTTCGAGGGTAGAGATCGCACCGCGATGCGCGAACGGCAGCGGCGGGTTGAACTCGATGCCGCCTGCTTGCAGCACGCCGAGCGGCACCGTGAGCGTCACCCGATCGAAGGTCAGCGACTCGCCTGACGCGAGGCGCAGGCTAACGCCCTTGTCGTCGTAAGTCACGTTGGAGACGACCGTCGACAGCGTCACCTCGAGATCCCCGAGCACCGATTCGACGAAGGGCGCCACGTCGCTGACGAGCGCGTCGTAGGATCCGCCCGGCATGCCGGGAGCGAACCAGCTCGACGCAGTGGTCGGATCAATGCCCGTCATCGCTGACAGCGACGCGAGCACCGAGGTGAGCTCAGGGGATCCCTCGACGCCTGCTTCTGCGAGTGCGTCAGCGATCGTGCGATCGGACATGTCGCTCGCCACCGCGGACAGGGCATCCTCCACCCGATCGGCCGACGGGACATCCGCCTCGCCGTCTCGCGTGAATCCGACGGGGTCGCCGATCTCGACGGCTCCGACTCCGAGCAGGGCCATGCGGGAGGCGACCTCCGTGTCCTCCGCGCCGAGCAGCCACGCCCCCTGCTGAGGAGGCACGGGCCAGTCGTCACCCGGATGCGTCGTGAGCCGGCCCCCGACGTGGTCGCGCGCCTCGATTACGGTCACGTCGAATCCGGCCTCGACGAGGCGGGCCGCAGCGGATGCGCCGGCCGCCCCCGCGCCGACGACGGCGATGCGCTCTCCATCGCCCGCGACGTCCTTGATCTCGCTCGCCGCGCGCTCCCCCGAACGCATCGCACCGGCGATGGTGCCGGGCCGCTCGACGCTCGTCGCTTCGCCCGCGAAGAAGACGCGTTCCATGAGGGCGGCCGCGAGCGCCTGCCGGTCGGTCGCCGTCGCTCCCGCGGGCGTCACACTGCGCGCACCGCGCGCGAAGGGATCCTGTGCCCACGCCGTGCGGAAGAACGATGTCGGCGCGGGAACCTCGCCCACGGGCGTCGGCGTCACCGTCGGATGCGGACTGCGCGTCGGATCGGGGCGCGGCGGGCCATCGGGCGTGCACGACGCAAGAAGGACCGACAGGGCGCCTGCCCCGGCCCCGATAAAGAGCGTCCGTCGCGAGATCCTCATCATCCGCAAGGTTACCTGCGACGGGTGCCGTGCGGCGATTGCGCTCCAGACATCAGATGTTTACGCTGGGAGGACGCGACCCCAAGGAGAACACGTGAGCGCGATAGTCAGTGTCGACACCATCGACATCCGGTTTCCCACGTCGGAGCACCTCGATGGCTCCGACGCCATGAATCCCGACCCCGATTACTCGGCCGCCTACGTGCGCGTCGCGACCGATGCGGAAGACGGCCACGAGGGGCACGGCTTCGTGTTTACGATCGGCCGCGGCAACGACGTGCAGACGGCTGCGATCCGCGCGCTCACGCCCCACCTCGAGGGGCGCGACGTCGAGGCGATCCTCGATGACATGGGCGGCTTCTGGCGCGAACTCGTCTGGGACTCCCAGCTGCGCTGGCTCGGCCCCGAGAAGGGCGTCATGCACATGGCGATCGGTGCGGTCGTCAACGCGCTGTGGGATCTCAAGGCCAAACGCGCCGGCCTGCCCCTCTGGCAGCTGCTCGCCCGCATGACGCCCGAGGAGATCGTCGACCTCGTCGACTTCCGCTATCTGACCGACGCCCTCACCCGCGAGGACGCGCTCGAGATCCTGCGCGCCGCCGAACCAGGGCGCGCCGAGCGCGAGCAGCAGCTGCTCGCCGACGGCTACCCCGCGTACACGACGACGCCCGGGTGGCTCGGCTACTCCGACGAGAAGCTTGTGCGGCTGTGCCGCGAGGCCGTCGACGACGGCTTCTCGATGGTGAAGCTCAAGGTCGGCGGCGACGTCGAAGACGACGTGCGCCGCATGCGCCTCGCCCGTGAGGCCGTGGGGCCCGACATCCGCATCGGCACCGACGCCAACCAGCGCTGGGACGTCGCCGAGGCGATCGAGTGGATGAACCGCCTCGCCGAGTTCGACGTCGCCTGGATCGAGGAGCCCACGAGCCCCGACGACGTGCTGGGCCACGCGGCGATCGCCCGCGGCGTCGCCCCGATCCCCGTCGCCACGGGCGAGCATTCGGGCGGCCGCGTCATGTTCAAGCAGATGCTGCAGGCCGGATCCCTCAGCGTGCTGCAGATCGACGCCGCGCGCGTGGCGGGCGTCAACGAGAACATCGCGATCCTGCTGCTCGCCGCGAAGTTCGGCGTGCCGGTATGTCCGCACGCCGGCGGCGTCGGCCTGTGCGAAGCGGTGCAGCACCTGTCGATGTTCGACTTCGTCGCGGTGACCGGCACGACCGAGGGCCGCGTCATCGAGTACGTCGACCACCTGCACGAGCACTTCGTGACCCCGACCGACGTGTCGGGCGGCGTTTATCACGCGCCGACCGCACCCGGGAACGGTATGGAGATGCTCGCCGCGAGCCGGGAAGAGTACGAGTTCCATGGCTGAGCCGATCTCCGCCCGCTCCGACCTCCGGCTGCCGGCGCTCGGATATGGCGCCGCGAACATCGGCAACCTCTTCCGCGCACTCACAGACGACGAGGCGCAGGAGGTGCTCGAAGCGGCGTGGGACGCCGGGATCCGATACTTCGACACGGCCCCGCACTACGGGATCGGCTGGTCGGAGCGCCGCCTCGGCGATTTCCTGCGCACCAAGCCGCGCGACGAGTTCGTGGTGTCGACCAAGGTCGGACGTCTGCTCGTGCCGAACCCCGACGGCGCGAATGAGCTCGATCTCGACCACGACTTCCACGTGCCGGCGGTCGTCAAGCGAGAGTGGGCCTACACGGCCGACGGCATCCGCCGCTCGATTGACGAGTCGCTCGAGCGCATGGGGCTCGACCGCATCGACCTGGCCTACATGCACGATCCCGACCGGTCGCCGTCGCCCGAGGCCTCCCTCGACGAGGGCACGCTCGCGCTCGACGGCCTGAAGCGCGAGGGCGTCATCCGCGCGTCGGGCCTCGGATCCATGGATACTGCGATCCTGGCCCGAGGCGCGGCATCGGGCGGGCTCGACGCGCTGATGGTGGCCGGGCGTCTGACGCTGCTGGAACAGCCCGCGCTCGACGAGGTCGTCCCCTCGGCGACGCGCACCGGCACCGGCATCGTCACCGCGTCGGTGTTCAATTCAGGGCTGCTCGCTCGCGACAGGCCGAACGAGAACGCGCGGTACGAGTATGGTCAGGCGCCCGCGCAGGTGCTCGACAAGGCGGTACAGATCGCAGACGTCTGCCGAGCGCACGGCGTACCGCTGCCCGCCGCGGCGCTGCAGTACACCCGCCGGATCGGCCCGGTCGTGACGGTCGTCGCCGGCAGCAGTCGCCCGCAGCAGATCCGGCAGAACGCCGAGTGGATGGACCTCGAGATTCCCGAGGCCCTCTGGGTGGAGCTCGCGTCGGTGGGGCTCATCCCCCGGTAGACTCCGGAAACAGCAGATTCCCCCAGGATCCGCGCTCGCGGAACCTGGGGGAATCTCTGTTCCTACTCTGCGCGAAGGCGCAAGCCCTGCATCCCGCCGTCGACCGCGAGCGAGACGCCCGTCGTCGAGCTCGCGCGGGGGCTCGCGAGATACGCGACGGCGTCGGCGACCTCTTCCGGCTGCACCAGCCGGCCGTGCGGCTGACGCGCGCCGAGGGCGGCGCGCTCGGCCGCGGGATCCGGGGCCGAGTCGAGCAGGCGACCCACCCACGGGGTGTCGGCGGTGCCGGGGTTCACGCAGTTGACGCGGATCCCCTCGCGCAGGTGATCTGCCGCCATGTGCAGCGTGAGCGACTGGATCGCCCCCTTCGTCGCGCCGTAGAGCGCACGCTCCGGCAGGCCGGCCGTCGCCGCGATCGAGCAGGTGTTGACGATCGCGGCGTGCTCCGACTTCCGCAGGTGCGAGAGCGCGGCGCGCGTGACCCGAACGGCGCCCACGACGTTGACGTCGTACACGCGGTGCCACTCGTCGTCGTCGTTGGCCTCGACGCTGCCCTGCGCGCCGATCCCCGCATTGTTCACGACGATGTCGATGCCGCCGAGGTCGCCCGCGGCCTTCTCGATTCCCGCGCGCACACTCTCATCGTCGGTGACATCGACCCGGTAGGCGTCGATGAGACCGTCGTGCACCTGGCGGTCGAAGATCGCGACCCGTGCGCCGTCCTCGCGAAGCCGGGTGACGATCGCCTCGCCGATGCCGCTCGCCCCGCCCGTGACGACTGCGGTCAGCCCGTCGAAAGCGCCCATCAGGCGAACACCTGCTTCTGGGATCCGAGCCCCTCGATGTCGAGCTCGACGACGTCACCGGCGGTGAGGTAGGGGAAGCGGCCGGACAGCGCGACGCCCTGCGGCGTGCCCGTCATGATGACATCGCCCGGCTCGAGGGCGAGATGCTGCGACAGGTGCCAGACGATGTACGGCACGTCGAAGATCAGGTCTGAGGTGTTCGAATCCTGACGCGGCTCTCCGTTGACGAAACTGCGAAGGCGCAGGTTCGACGCGTCGACCTCATCGGGGGTGACGAGCTCGGGGCCGAGCGGCGAGAACCCGGGAGCCGACTTGCCCTTGCCCCACTGCCCGCCCGAGATCTCGATCTGCCACTCGCGCTCGGAGAGGTCGTTCGCGATCGTGAAGCCCGCGATGTGATCGATCGACTGGTCGACGCTCTCGAGATAACTGGCGCGCTTGCCGATGACGATCGCGAGCTCGACCTCCCAGTCGGTCTTCGTGCTGCCGCGGGGAATCTTCACCTCGTCGTACGGGCCGACCACCGTGTTCGGCGCCTTCATGAACAGCACGAGGTTCTTCGGCGGCTCTGCGCCGGACTCGGCAGCGTGCGCGGCGTAGTTCATGCCGACGCAGTACACCGCCGACGGGCGCGCCACGGGCGATCCGATGCGGGTGCCGTCGATGTCGGCGACCGGAAGCGATCCGGCGGCGAGCGCCTCGCGCACGCGTTCGAGGCCGCCCGATTGCAGGAAGTCGCCGTCGATGTCAGCGGTGAGGGGGGTCAGATCGAAGGCCCGGTCGCCTTCGAGAACAACGGGCTTCTCCGCGCCCGGTGCGCCGCGTCGCGCAAGTCGCATGAATTCTTCTCCGAACATCTGAGGTTTACGGACCACTTGGCGCGATCCGCCCTCAGATTATCATTCAAGTACGTCGATAGGTCAGATGTTTACGAGGCCGTAGAAGTCACGGGCCGTGTCGCCCGCCAATCGAGCCCACTCGGCGGGCGACGAGACAGCACGCAGGGCGTCCACGGCCCGCGCGAGGGGGATCCCGAACCCCTCGGCACCGGAAACCGGCCAGTCGCCGCCGAACATGGCGCGGTCGGCTCCGAAGGCGTCGAGCGCGACGCGGTCGAAGACGCCCGCGGCAGCCTCGAATGCGGCCGCGGATCCCGCTTCGGCGGGCACACCGGAGCACTTCACGAAGACGTGGGGCATCGCCGCGAGGCGGGCGATGGATCCCCGCCATGCGGCACCCGCTTCGGAGATGAGGCCCTCGGCGACCGGCGGCTTGCCGAGATGATCGAGCACGATTCGAGTTTCGGGCGCGCGCGCCGCGGCGTCTGCGAGCAGATCGAGCTGGTGCCAGCGCACGCACGCATCGAACGTGAGGCCCCGTTCACCTGTGCGGACGAGGTCGCGCGCGAACTCGTCCGATGCGAGGAGCGCGTCGGGACCGTTCTGCAGCGACGGGCGCACGCCGACGACGAGCGGCTGATCTTCGAGGGCATCGAGCTGCGCGTCGAGATCACCGCGGCCGAACTCGGCATGGGCGACGATGGCCCTGAGTCCCGGCCAGTCGAGCGCCGCGACCCACTGCGCCTCGGCGCGGGCGAAGGAGGGAAGCGCGTCGGTCTCGACGAAGACCCACTCGTCGATGCGGCCGCCCGCGGTATCGATGCTCTGCGGCAGGAATGGGTGGTTCAGCACGTCGACCTCGTCGAGCCAGGGGTGCGGGATCTCTCGCGGATCCCAGACGTGCGCGTGCGAATCGAGAATCGTCATGGGGTGTCTCCTCCCCGGAGCGCCGTAGTGCGGGTGTCGGATAGCGTGAGGGCATGAGCGGATACAGCGTCACCCAGATCGGCACCATCGACTCGTGGACGGGCAAGTCCTTCATCGAGGGCGACCTCGGCGCCGAGAACCTGGGCATTTCGATCAATGCGACCGAACCGGGCGAAGGATCGCCGTTCTGGCACTCGCACTCCCGACTCGAAGAGATCTACATCGTGCTCGACGGCACCGGCGAGATCGCCATCGGCGACGACATCGTGCCGCTGAGCGCGGGCACCATGGTCCGTGTCGCGCCCGGCAGCATGCTGGCCGTCAGGTGCCTGCCCGATAGCCCGGCGCCGATGAAGTGGATCTGCGTGCGCTCGGGCGACGACTCGCTCGCGGGCGTCGGCAAGGACGCGACGCTCGACAAGGAGAGCCCGTTCCCCTGGAGCGCGTGATCCGCAGCGCACGGTGGTACTGACGGGATCCGTGGATCCCCGATGCGCGTGCGAACCCTGCATCGCTACGCTTTCGCCGCTTTGAGCCACTGCTCGATGCCGGCGACGTGCGCAACCATGAGCGCGTTCGCGAGCTGACCGTCGCGGCGACGCATCGCCTCGACGATGCCGCGATGTTCGCCGATCGTGCGCGGGGTGGATCCGGTCTCCGTGATGCCGCGCCACACACGCGCACGGACGGTCGGCCCCGAGAGCGAGTCGAGCAGGCCGGTCAGGTATGAGTTGCCCGTCGAGAGAGCGATGCGCCGATGGAACTCGATGTCGTGAGACACGAGCGCCTCGACGTCCGGACCCGACGGCACGCTTTCGAGCATCTGCTCGAGGTCGGAAATGTCCTGCTCATCGGCCGTGTGCGCCGCGAGCTCCGCAGCGGCCGGCTCGAGGATGCGTCGCACCTCGAAGATCTCGAGCACCGAGTCGTCCTGATGCAGATCGACGACGAAGCTCATCGCCTCGAGCAGCATGCGAGGTTCGAGGCTCGTCACGTAGGTGCCGTCGCCGCGGCGCACGTCGAGCACGCGGATGACCGCGAGCGCCTTCACGGCCTCACGCAGCGAGCTGCGCGAGAGCCCGAGAGCCTCGCTGAGCTCCTTCTCGGGCGGGAGGCGATCGCCCGGGGAGAGCCTCCCCGAGACGATCATCTCCTTGATTCCCTCAATCGCCTCGTCGGTAACAGCCATGCCGCCGAGTCTAGCGAGAGATCAGACGTTTACATCGCCGACGAGATTCACCTTGATGCCGAGGCGGTCGAACATCGCAGCCTTCGCGAGCAGCGCGCGGTCGGCGGTCTCGGCGTCGGGGGCATAGACCATCTGCGCGTGGTTCGCCTTGTGTCGGGCCATGAACTGGTCACGGCTCACGCCGTGCAGCACAACGTGCGCGATCGGCCACTCGGGGTTCGTCGCGTTCTTGCGCCGGGTCGTCTCCTCCTCGGGCAGCTCGACGGCCGAAGCGCGAAAGATGTCGGCCTGCAGGATGCCGTCCGCGATGAACACGCGCGAGAGCACGAGCTCGCCCGGCTTCGAGACGCCGTTGACGGTGGAACCGCCGGCGGGGAAGAACACGGGATCCTGGCGCCAGCCCTCGGCCTTATCCCAACCGCCGAGATGCGAACCGGGCACCGAGCCCGAGATCTCGTAGACCCAGACGAACTGGCCGTCGAACTCCTCGCCCCAGCGCACATCGTGCAGCGTGTTGTCGGGCACGAGCCCCATCGCGCGCCACACGCGATCGGTAACGAGCGCGTCGACCGCGACGCCCTCATCCGCCTCGTTGAAGTGCGGCACGGCGCGGCCCGCGAAGAGCTCGCGGGATCCGTCGCGCGAGAACGCCGGCGGGCGTTCGGTGGAGTTGAGCAGACCCTCGGGGAGGTCCGAGGCCGGCGCGAGGTCCTTGAGTCCCTGCTGGTACTGAATGCCGACCGCATCGAGGCCGAAGTCATCGGCGATCCGCAGCGCGGCGATGTACATCTTGTACTGCTCGTGCAACTGGCGTTCGGTCAGCTCGGTGGTCTCATCGGCGCCGAGCTTGAAGGTCATGCCCTTATCGATCAGCCACTCGCCGATCTTCGCCGCGTCGTCGTCGGAGACCTGCTGCATCTCGGCATAGAGCGCCGACTGGCTGAGGCGCTCCTTGTAGACGCCGATCCCGTTCAGCAGCTCGTCGTCGAAGATGGCGTTGTACATGCCCATGCAGCCCTCGTCGAAGACGCCGATGATGGCCTTTTCGCGCAGCAGCTGGTCGCCGAGGGTGCGCCCGAGGGTGCGCTCCGCGCTTTCGGGCAGGTCGGGCAGCGCTCGCACGTGCGAATCGTCGTGCGTGACGGTGCCGTGCTCGATCCATTCGCGGATGTTTGTGCGGAACCCCTCGTCGGTGAAGTCGACCGACCAGGTGGTGGCGTAGCCGATGCCGGCCTTCGTCATGCTGGCGTTGAGGCCGAGCAGCCCGACGAGGCCCGGCCAGTCGCCCGCGAAGTTCGCGACCGTGAGGATCGGGCCGCGGTGGGTGCGCAGGCCCGCGAGCACGTGGTGCGAGTACTGCCAGTTCGCGATTGCAACAATCAGCGGCGCGTCATCGGGAATGTTCTTGAAGACCTCGAGGCCCATGCGCTGGCTCGAAATGAAGCCGTGGCCGGTGCCCGGGTCGACATCGAAGCCGCGCACGACGTTCCAGCCGAGCTCCTCGACCGCGGCGGTCACGCCGGCCTCGACGCCCTTCTGCGTCTCCCAGCCGGCCACGTTCGCCGATTCGCGGAGGTCGCCGCTGGTGATGAGATAGGCCGTCTTCGGCGCGAGCGCGGGGCGCGGGGCGATGTTCGGCAGTGCATATGCAGACATGGATCTGTCCTCGCCTTTGGGTGATCGGGGTCGGTTGAGCTTGATGTAAAGGATTACATAACGGTCGACGCGGAGACAACCCGGTCCGGTCGCAAGTCAGACGGCGTCGCGCAGCTCGCCGCGCAGGACGACGCGTTCGAGACCGCCCGCGTCGCCCGAGATACGCCGCAGCATGCGCTCGGCCGCCAGCTCGCCCATGCGCCGCGACGGCAGGTGCACGATCGGCACGGCCTGAGGGTGCAGGGTCGTGAACGGCAGCGCGCCGATGACAGAGACGGCGATGTCGCGCGTCGTGAGGCGGCGGGCAGCCATCGCCTGCAGCACGCCCACACCGAGCAGGTTGTTCGCGGCGACGATGCCGCCGGGGCGCTCCGCGCGATCCAGCAGCTCGAGCGCGTGCCGACGCCCGCCCTCTACACCGAAGTCCGCGTGGATCACTTCGACGGCCCCCGCGTCGACGGCTCCGCGTGCGCGCTCACGTGCCGTGCTGACGGCCGCGGAACCGGTGAGGACGACGACCGGTCCGCGATCGTCGATCGCGTGAGCCGCGAGGAATCCTGCCTCGTAGTTGTCCATCACGATCTCGTCGACGTTCGCACCCTTGAGCGCGCGGTCGATCGCGACGACGGCGGGGCCGGATCCGACGGGCGGCGCGGGCGATTCATCGTCGGCGGCCGCGATGATCACGCCCGCCATGTTGGCTGCCGCGGCCACGCGCAAGTACTCGGCTTCCTGAGCATGGTCGCCGTCGGTGTTGCACAGCACGACGGAGTATCCGGCGGCTCTCGCCACGTCTTCGACACCGCGCGCGATCTCAGTGAAGTAGGGGTTCGACACATCGGGGAAGATCAGCGCGATCATCTCGCTGTGACGACGACGCAGCGATCGCGCGGTGCGGTTCGGCACGTACTGCAGCTCGTGCGCGGCGCGGCGCACGGCCCTGATGCGCTCTTCCGACACCACCTGGCCGTTGAAGACGCGCGAAACGGTCGCGGTCGATACGCCCGCCAGCTTCGCCACGTCCACGATCGTCGCCATACGGCCAGACTATGGGATCGATTACATGGGGCGGCCTACGCCCCAGCGAGCAGCGCGTCGACCTCGTCCTTCGTCGGGATGCTCGGTGAGGCTCCCGCCTTCGTCACGGCCAGCGCACCGGCCGCCATCGCGCGCCGGATCGCGTCGTCGCGCGTGAGCCCTGCGGCGAGGCCTGCCGCGAGGGATCCGGCGAACGCGTCGCCCGCCGCAGTCGTGTCGACGACGTCGACGCGGATCGGCGAGAAGAAGACGGCGTCGTCGGCCGTCACGGCGACAGCTCCGTCGCCCGCGAGCGTGATCAGGGCGCAGCCCGCGCCGCGATCCGTGAACCAGCGTCCAGCGGCGATCGCCTGCTCGCGGCCGTCGACCACGATGCCGGTCAGCAGCCGGGCCTCGGTCTCGTTGGGCGTGACGTAGTCGACGCTCGCCCAAAGATCCTCATCGAGTTCGTGCGCCGGCGCCGGATCGAGCACAACCGTCACGCCGTCGCGCCGAGCGCGCGAGGTCGCGTGCCGCGTGAGCGTATGCGGGGTCTCGAGCTGGGTCAGCATGACGGCGCAGCGGGATCCGACACCGTCGAACGCGCGGTCGATGTCGGCCTCGGAGAGTTGGCTGTTTGCGCGCGGCACCATGACGATGTCGTTCTCGCCGGCCGCATCGACCCGGATGTGCGCGACCCCCGTGCCCGCCCCAGCCACTTCGCGCACGAAAGCGGTGTGGACGCCGGCGTCCTCTAGACCGCTGCGCACCAAGTCGCCGAAGAGGTCGTCACCGACGCAGCCCACCATGTGGGCGGGCGCGCCCGCGCGTCCCGCCGCAATCGCCTGATTTCCGCCCTTTCCGCCGAGCACGAGCGTGAACTCGTCGCCGAGGATGGTCTCCCCGCGCTCCGGGACCCGCTTCGAGAACGTCGTCACATCGACCGAGATGCTTCCGACGACGATCACGTCGGTGCGGGGCGGTTGCGTCATTGCGGGAACTCCTGTCACGCGGGCGGATGTCTCCCCATTATTGGGGATGAGTGTCTCCTACTCGTGCAGTTCACGCTCCGTGGTCTCAACGAACTGCGCCACCACATCCGAGACCCGATCCGCACGTGCGCGACCCTCCGTCGTCAGCGGCAGGAAGGGAGCACGACAATTGCCCAGCCCGCCGAACGGCATGCCCGAGACGTGCTTTGCCGCCGGGAACACATCGATGTCCACCAGCTCCGCAACAACTTCGTTGATCCGTGCTTGCACGCGCTGCGCGGCTGCGAGGTCCCCGCGCCGCATGAACTCTCGGGCGGCACGGAACAGCTCGATCTGGAATCCGATCGTCGTCCCGATCGCGCCAGACGCTCCCGCCGCGATCGCCGAGACGAACACCTCATCGAAGCCGCCGATGAACGCCTTGTTCGGGTGCGCCCGACGCATCCGCTCCAGGTGGAACATGTTGTGCGCCGTCTGCTTCACCCCGATCACGCGTTCGTCTGCCAGCAGGTCGGCCGCCGACGCCGGGTCGAACTCTGTGCCGGTGAACTGCGGAATGTTGTACAGGATCATGGGTACCGACACCGCGTCCATCACCGCGCGATAGTGGGCCGCGATGGCCTCGGGCCCGTACGAGTAGTAGATCGGCGGCACCATTGACACCGCCACCGCCCCCGCGGCCTCCGAGCGTACGGCGATATCGATCGCTTCGCGAGTGGACAATGCCCCGACGTGCGCGATCACCGGCACACGGCCGTCCGCTGCACGCGCTGCGGCGGCGACGACCCGTACCCTCTCGGCCGCGCTCAGCAGTAGCCCCTCGCCCGACGACCCGCAGCAGTACATCCCCTCCACGCCCCGGACGACGTAATGGTCGACGACCTGCTCGATCTTCTCCTCATCGACGTCGCCTCGCTCGTCGTACGGTGTCGCAAGCGCTGCGCTGAGCACCGATACGTCGGCCGCCGTGGCACTCACCATGCCGTCCACCCACCGTCGACGACGAGGTTCGACCCTGTCATGTATCTCGAGGCGTCTGACGCCAGAAATACGAGCGCTCCGTTAAACTCGTCCGCCTCGGCCATTCGACCGATCGGGATGCGCGAGGTGTAGTTCTCCTGGAACGTCTGGTCCTGAGAGTCGCGCCTCACGCCCGAGGGCGACAACGTGTTGACGCGGATCCCGTCGCGCCCCCAGTAGGTCGCGCAGTATCGCGTGAAGTTGTAGATGCCCGACTTCGCCGCCGAGTACGCCACCGGCTTCACGAACGGCACCCCCGTCTGCTCCTCCTTGTACGCATAGATGTCCTGCACGGGCGATCCCATGCCGTAGATCGAGCCCACGTTCACGATCGATCCCGGCTTGCCCGCCCGCTTCATCCGCGCGCCCACGGCTTGCGTCACGATGAACGTACCGACGAGATTCACGTCGACGACCTCGCGGAAAACCTCGACGGGGAAGTCCTCGAACGGCCCCGACACCTCCGGCGGCGCGGATGGCTGGGTATCCATCCCAGCGTTGTTCACCAACACGTCCGGGCATTCGCCCCATGCCGACTCGATCGCGTCCAATGCGGCATTGACGCTCGCACGGTCGGTGATGTCCATCGACACCGCCTTCAGCCTCTCACTCGACGCGAGCTCGCCGAACACGGCCTCGAGCCGCTCCCGATCGGCGCCCCTCGACGCGACCGCCACACGGGCGCCCCGCCGATGCAGCTCTTGCACGAACTCGGCACCGATCTGCCCCAGACCGCCCGTGACCAGAGCGACCCTGCTCGAGATATCGAATACATCCACCATGATGTCTCCTCTTGCACTCACCCACGAGCCCGCGAAGATCACGCGTTCGTGGTTGACTGTGGTTGTCCGTTGTCTTATAACTGACGGAGCCAGCCTACGCTACGAAGAAAGGCCCGCCGCAATGCCGCAGCTGTTCCTTCCGCCCGATTCTGATGGGCTCACACCATCGCTTCGAGGATTCGCCCGCGCCCACAATGCTCAGGTCACCCTCTCAGCGGATCCGGTGTACCTCACGGCCCTCGATCGGTCACCCGATCGACGCGTCGCCCTCGTATCGGGAGGCGGATCCGGGCACGAGCCGCTGCACGCGGGCTTCCTCGGACGCGGGCTGCTCGACGCCGTCGCCCCGGGCGAGGTCTTCGCCTCGCCCCACAACCGACAGGTGTACGAGGCGAGCCGAGCAGTCGCGCTGGAAGGCGGCGTGCTGCACATCGTCAAGAACTACACCGGCGACAAGATCAACTTCGGCATCGCCGCCGAGCGGCTGCGCGCCGACGGGATCCGCGTCGGGCGCGTGCTGGTGCACGACGACGTCGCGACGGAGTCTGACGAGACGGCCACGGGCCGGCGCGGCACCGGTGCGACGGTGCTCGTCGAGAAGCTCCTCGGCGCGGCCGCGGACCGCGGGGCCGACCTCGATGAGCTCGTCGCGCTCGGCGAGGCGCTCGCCGAGCGCGTGCGCAGCATCGCCGTGGCGAGCGAGTCATTGACGTCGGTCCACACCGGCGAGCGGATCTTCGAACTCACCGACGGCGAACTGGAGTATGGCGTCGGGATCCACGGCGAGCGCGCCGCGACGACGATGCCGTACACCGATCTCGACGGCCTCGTCGCGCGGATGCTCGACGACATCCTCGGATCCCTCGGCACGTTCACCGGGGACGCCCTCGTGCTCATCAACGGTCTCGGCTCGGCCAGCCCGCTAGAGCTCTACGCCATCCTTGACCAGGCCGCCCGGCAGCTCGACGAGCGCGGAATCGCACTCGGTGCGTCCGTCGTCGGCACGCTCGTGTCGGCCCTGGACATGCACGGCTTCTCGATCACAGTGCTGGATATGGGCGAACCCGACTGGTGGGACCTCTGGCGACAGGATGCGGATGCGCCCGCTTGGAAGGAGACGAACCGATGACCGACCTCGACGCCTTCGCACGTGCATCGCTCGACGGCTATCTCGCGCTCGTTCGCGAGCACGAGCCGATGCTCACCGCCCTCGACGAGCAGTCGGGTGACGGCGACTTCGGGCACAACCTGTCGCACGGGCTCGAACGCGCCGCCGCGCGCGCCGCAAACGCACCGGACTCCGAGGTGTGGCGCGCGCTCGCGACCGCCTTCCTCGATGAGGTCGGCGGCACGAGCGGACCGCTGTTCGGGCTGCTGTTCCAGGAGATAGCCCGCGCCGCCGACGACGCACCGACGGCGGCCGCCGCGATCGGTGACGGGGCGCGAGGCGGCCTCGCCGCCGTGCAGCGCGTCGGGGAGGCAGAGGTCGGCGATCGCACGCTCGTCGATGCGCTGCAGCCTGCCGTCGCCGCACTCTCGGGCGGGGGCGATCTGGACGCCGCCGCCGCGGCCGCCTGCCGCGGCGCCCTCGACACGGCCCAGCTGCGCGCCCGCATGGGCCGCGCGAGCTATGTCGGTCAGCGAGCAGTTGGACACCCGGATCCGGGCGCCGTCGGCCTCGCGATGCTGTTCGTCGCCTGCGCCCGCGCGACGGGCGCAGACGCACCCGACGAGTTCCGCGAGCTGACCGAGCGCCGGTGACGAGCGCGGCTCGCGGGCCTCCTACTGCTCCGCGAGCCGCCTCACGTCCACCTTCGAGTGGTCGATATGGTCGCGCATGCGCCTGGCCGCGAGAGCCGGGTCGCGTGCTTCCAGCGCCTCGAAGATGGCGCGGTGGTGCGGCAGCGCGAGCAGCGGATCCGCGGGGGGTGCGAAAACTTTGCCGCGATACTCGCGAAGGCTCGGGATGAACGTGTCGTAGAACACGCTCAGGCCACTGTTCTGACTCGCCCGCAGGACGATCGCGTGGAACTGCTCGTCCGCTGCGACCTTCGCACCGATGTCATCTCCGAGAAGGATCGCCTCGAACCCGTCGACCGATGCGCGCAGCTCGTCGAGCTGGTCGTCGGTGATCCGTTCCGCCGCGAGCTCCGCAACATAGGGCTCGACGGCCGCCCGCATCTCGAGCAGCTCCGCGATCTCGAACTGGTTGCCGTTGAACCACTCCTGGAACCGCAGGCGATCGCTGCGCACCTTGTCGGTCGTGAATGCGCCGCGCCCGTGCTTGATCTCGATGTAGCCCTCCGCCCGCAGCGTGACGAGCACCTCGCGCGCGGTCTGCCTGCTGACGCCGAACCTTTCAGCGATCTGCGCCTCGGTCGGCATCTGCTGCCCGACCTCGAGGCCCTCCGCGTGCTGCCGCAGGACGGGCAGCACCTCATCGAGTAATCGGGGACGGGCATTGCTCATCGTGAAACCTTCCGTTTCGGAACAAGATACCGGTTTGACCTGGGAATCTTGACGTCAGTCGATCGAGCGCTGCACACGCACCGAGTCGGTGCTTCCCTCATCGAGCAACGTATCCATCTGCTTGCGCTGCTTCTTCCCCGACCGCCACACATAGATGAGAGAAACGATGATGAGCAGCCAGAAGAGAATCGATGCGGGCCGGGTGAAGAACACCGTCCAGTCGCCGCCGGTGATCGTCATCGCCCGCCGGAAGTTGACCTCTGCCATCGGGCCGAGGATCATTCCGAGAATCACGGGCGATACGGGGAAGTCGTGCGTGACCATGAAGTAGCCCAAAACGCCGAATACCACCGCAATGATCACGTCCATGAAGCGGTTGTTGATCGCATACGCACCGATAAGGCACAGGGTGATGATGACCGGCACGATCACGTGGGTCGGTATCCGCACGACATAGGAGAACACTCGTGCCGCCACGAGGCCGACAACCAGAATGAGGATGTTCGCGATGATGAACGTGGCGAAGATCGTGTAGACGAGCGACGACTGCTCACCCGTGAACAGCTGCGGCCCGGGCGTGAGGCCATGGATCAGGAGACCGCCAAGGAGCACCGCCGTTCCGGCCTCGCCCGGGATGCCGAGCGTCATCATAGGGATCATCGCGCCGCCGACGACGGCATTGTTCGCCGATTCCGAGGCCGCAACTCCCTGCGGGTTTCCCTTACCGAACGGGATCTTGCCCTTCGGGCGGCGCTTCGCCTCGGAATACGACAAGAAGGCTCCGATATCGGTTCCCGTGCCCGGAATCACGCCGATCGCCGTGCCGATCAGAGATCCGCGCGCAATCGTGGTGCCGCTGTTCTTGAGGTCGGTCTTCGTCAGCCAGCGGGGCCCGCTCATGCTCGGCACCGCGCCGCTCGTCGACGACTGGCGGATGAGCACGAGAGCCTGCGTAATGCCGAAGACGCCGATGAGCACCGGGATGAGCGAGATTCCCCCGTTGAACTCGGTGTTGCCGAACGTCAGCCGCAGCTGGCCCGAGATTGGGTCGAGGCCGACGAGGCCGACGATCAGCCCGAAGAGTCCCGAGACGTACCCCTTGAGAAGCGACTTCCCCGCGACCGCGGCGATGATCGTGAGGCCGTAGATAGCCAAGACGAAAAACTCGGGGGCCTGGAAGTTGAGAGCCAAGCGCGCGATGAGCGGCGCGAGGACGCTCAGCAGCAGCGCGGACACCACGCCGCCGATGGCGGACGCGAACATCGCCATGCTGAGCGCCTCCCGCGCGCGGCCGCGCTTGGTCATCGCATACCCGTCGAGCGCGGTCGCCGCGGAGGCGGGCGTTCCCGGCACGTTGAGCAGGATCGCGGGGATGGATCCGCCCGCAATGCCGCCCGCGAAGATCCCCATCAGCACCGACAGACCGATGTCGGGCTCGAGCAGGAAGGTGAACGGCAGGAACAGGGCCATCGCCATCGTCGCGGTCAACCCGGGGAGGGCGCCGACGACCATGCCCGCGATGACCGCGGCGACGACGGCCGCGATCAGCATCGGCGAGCCGAAGACGGAGCCGAACCCGCCCAGCAGTGATCCGAAGATGTCCATTGTCAGCCTCCCAGGAAGACGTCGATCGGCCCGGCGGGCAGCGGAACGGAGAACAGTCGGCCGAAGACGATCATCACGAGCCAGCTGACGACGGCCGCGACGATGAGGTTGGTCCACCACCTGCGGGCACCGGCCAGCCAGCCCATCGCGAACGACACGACGGTGAAGACGACGAAGAAGCCGAGCTCGCGGAACAGGAACGCGGCCGCGACCAGCACCACCATGGCCACGAGCACGCGCATCGGCAGTACGCCGCCGGCGCCGTCGTCCTCGATGAGATGGACGCCGCGCAGCGTCTGGACGACGAGCGCGATCGCGGTGACGGCGCTCAGGCCGCCCACGAGATACGGCAGCGCGGCGGGTCCGGGCTCTCCCCCGGATCCCGCCCGGTAGCCGCCGGCTTCGAGGAGGATCAGGACGGCGGCGATGAGGAGCAGCGCCGCCATGGCGAACGGCACGGCCCGCCGCGGAGAAGCCGTGGGCTCCTCCGCGGCGGGCGTCGCGTTCTCGTCGGGAACACGTTCCGGTGCCATGGTTACTCTCCGGACTGCGCGTTCAGCAGGTCGACGTACAGGTCGCGCGCGTCCTCGAAGAACGGCTGGAACTCGTCGGTCGGCATCACGCGGATCCCGAAACTGTTGTTGTCCATGA